>JAEEGG010014069.1_pt1 | contig 16997 bp, 19 predicted proteins | sample 9134161 | NCBI WGS metagenome assembly JAEEGG01 (sample SAMN16246543, study PRJNA631951) | gut metagenome | biome: gut microbiome; feature: rumen; material: CR-attached | host: Bos | place: Iran: Karaj | collected 2018-10 | reverse complement strand
ACTGGAAGGCCTACTGCCCAGGTGGCGGCACACCTCTCTACGATGCTATTGGCAAGGGAATCTCCAAAACTAACGCCCAAATTGAGGATGGCGACCACGTGCTGGTAACCATCATCACCGACGGCGAAGAGAACAGCAGCGAGGAATGGACGCTGAAGATGATCCGTAAGATGATTGAGAAGCTGAAGAAACAGAACTGGACCTTCACACTCATCGGCACCGACAACCTCGACGTAGAGACCATGGCCCACTCCTTCGCCATCGACGAGCACTTGGAGTTCCAACAGGACGAAGCCGGCACCAAGGCCATGTTCGCTCGCGAGCGCCGCAGCCGCGAACGCTACAACTGTTGCGTTGCCGAAGATGCCGCCATGCCTGTAGGTTCGTTCTTCAGTGAGGAAGAAAGCTAAGAAGGCATATTTACGCAAAATTTCGGCAATAAACAAGAATATTGCCGAAATTTTGCACTTATTGGCTGAATTCTTCTTCCATTATACCCCCTAATCTACTAACTGACGATATAACTTGATGGCATCCTGTATAATATCATAATGGTCAAATGCGAGATGGGGCAAATCAGACAGTGACCACCACTCAGCTTTGGCAGCATCATCCTGGCCAGTGACGGCAATAGGTTTATCGATGATGGTCAGATAAGCAACAGTGATGGTTCTTCCCCTTGGGTCACGATCAACCTTGGAATATGCTCCAATCTGATGCACATTCGACAGTCTTAGCCCAGTTTCTTCCTCCAGCTCTCTAATGGCGCACTGCTCTGTAGTTTCGTCCATATTCATGAAACCGCCGGGAAATGCCCATCCACCCTTAAACGGCTGGTCACCTCTCTGAATCAGTAGCACCTTCGGCTCTGCCTCCCTCGTTATCACGATGCAGTCTGCTGTAACTGCAGGTCTTGGATATTTATATGTGTATGCCATATTTTACAAGTTTATCTACTAACTCCTTACAGTTGCTTTATTCGTTACCATTCTCTCGTTCTTTCAAAAACCGCTTCAGCAGGAAGGTGAGGAAATACGGGAAAGTGTAAAACTGCCCGTTCCACCCGATGTTCTTGTAGCCCAGTTTGATGCCGTACTTCACGTCGGAATAGGAATCCCACTTAATGAGATTGTTCAGCGAGGCCGTGGCGTTGTCCTTTGCCTTCACCTCCACCGGTATCAACGAATTGGCATCACGAACAAAAAAGTCCATTTCCAGTGCGGGATTCTCGCGCTTGTAGAAATACAACTGCTCGTAGCCCGACTTGCGCAGCATCTCACCGACAATGTTTTCGTATATTGCCCCCTTGTAGGTACCGAAGTTCTTGTTGGCACGCAGGTCTTCCTGTGCCTCCTCGTCTAATGATGCTATGAGCAGGCCCGTGTCGTGATAATACAACTTGTAGTAGTCGGCCATGTAGTTGCCCTTCAGCGGCAGCTCCACGTTGTTCAGACAGTAGCACACGTTGATGACACCCGCCTCCTTCAGCCAATCGACGGCACCCACATATTCCCGGTTCCTCGCGCCTTTGGCAATCTTCGTGATCTGGTACTTCTTGTTGTCTTTCGCCAGGAAGGTGGAGATGTGGCTATAGACGGCCAACAGCTTTGCTTTGTCCGTCTGCTTGGCGTACTTCGTAATGTCCTCCTCGTAGTCCTTCAGCAGTTGCCGTTGCAGTTCCAAGGTACCTCCGAAGTGGCCGTTGTCGATGTACATCTTCACCACTTCCGGCATCCCGCCCAGGCTCATATAGTCGCGGAACACATCCATAATGGTGTCCATCTCCAGTTGTGAAAACGGCTTCAGCTCCACCATGTGGCGGTACATATCTTCAATCTGTTTTGGCTGATAGCCCTTGGCCCAAAGAAACTCCTCGAAGTCCATCGAGAACATGTCGAAGTCATCCTTAAAGCCCACAGCGTTGCTTTCTATTTCCTCATAATAGATGCCCATCAGCGAGCCACTACAGATGACGTCGTACCTTCCGTCCTGGCAGAACGACTTCAACGAGGTGGCGCAATCGGGACACTTCTGCAGTTCGTCGAAGAATATCAGCGTCTTCTGTGGGATAAACCGCCACGTTGGCTCCATCAGCGAGATGTTCTTGATGATGGTCTCTACCTCGTAGCCAGCGTCAAAGATAGCCCTGAATTTCTTCTGTAGCACAAAGTTAATCTCGATGACCGACTCGTAGTTGGCCTTTGCGAATGCCCTGATGCTCTCCGTCTTGCCAATCTGTCGGGCACCCTTCACTATCAGCGGCTTCCTTTTTGGGTTGTTTTTCCAATCCAAAAGATATCTGTCAATCTTTCTTTTAAGCAATTCCATATCGCAAAATCACATTTTCGACTGCAAATTTAAGAAATAAATCACATTTTTCGGCTATTTCTTAGAAGAAAAATCACATTTTTAGTATTTGTTACGTATCAGGCATACCTTAGTTCCAACCTTCTTCGTCATTATTCTCCATATATTACAATTCCTTGAATGCCACCAGCAGCATCTTCATTCCCTCTGTGGCAGTGGTTTTGAAGTGAGTGAAGCCCAAATGCGTGCATTGCTCCATTTCCCCTGGGTCAATCACGAACTTTGGCACTTCATGGTGGGCATAGTTGATGAACCCTGCTGCCGGATAGACCTTCAGCGAGGTGCCGATGACCACGAAGATGTCGGCTTTGCTCACGATGTCAATGGCCACATTCATACTGTCAACATACTCGCCAAACATTACGATATAGGGTCGTAGTTGCGAACCATCTTCTGCCTTGTCCCCCACTCTGATGGGCGTTATCAGCGGATATTCCTTCACACATGTCATGCGGTTATCCATCGAGCAGACCTTGCTCAGTTCCCCATGCAGATGGATGACCCGTGTCGAGCCAGCCCGTTCATGCAGGTTATCCACATTCTGCGTGATCACCGTCACCTCATGCTCTTTCTCCAGCTCTGCTATCATGCGGTGAGCATCGTTCGGCTCCACCTCGGCCAGCTTTTTCCGCCTCCAATTATAGAAGTCAAGGCACTTCTGCGTCTCATTATAGAGGGCATCCGTACTGGCCAGGTGAACCCACTCCTCGTTAGTCCACATGCCATCCTTACCACGGAATGTACTCAATCCGCTTTCAGCACTAACGCCCGCGCCTGTCAGAAAAACTATATGTTGTCGAGTCATATCCTATTATTATTTAATCCTCCGGCATCATATCTATTGCTGCTCCCTCATCACCATACCCAGCAACAAGATAGCTATCCTTGATATATCGTCTGCAGAACTGGAGCACAACCCTTTTCATATCGGATGGAAGGTAATGCATAATCTCTAACTGCATTTCCTTGGGTATTCCCCATATGGCTTCAGCAATACTACCAACAATTGCTCCGAGCGTATCGGCATCTGCTCCCAAACTTACAGCTTTGCGAATTGCATCTTCGAAAGAAGTGCTATTCCCTATAATCCATAGAGCAACAGGAATCGTACCTTGGCATGTTTCATCAAATCGATTAATAACATCCTCCTTTTTGATATTGATGTCATATCCCGCATATTTAGCACATGACTCAACCAGTTCCTTCACATGCTCTTGCGTGAAATTGGGATGATAGCGAGGCAGTTCAATACCATATTGAATAGCCAAAGCTACAGTCTGCGCACCTTTTATTCCTTCTGGGTGATTATGTGAGCATGCCGCAGTCTCTTCTGCCATCTTCAAAAGATATTTGAACTCCAAATCATTGGCGGCCCATGCTACAGGACTCACACGCATAGCCGCGCCATTGCCAAATGAATTATACGGCTGTGGATTATTACTGCGAACCCATTGGGCAAATCTGCCACCATAGCCTCCCATCGGATGTGGATAGCGGTTACACCATTCATGAATACTATCTCCATAATCACGCCCTTTTAATAGCGCATCAGCCACAGCTACTGTGCAAATTGTGTCGTCTGTGAAATCATTCCGACTTGAAAGCCATTCAAAGTCGTAGTCATTCGTGGGGTTAAACTCCCAACGGCTCCCAACTATATCACCAATAATTGCTCCTATCATACTCGTTTTGTCTTAATCACATTAGTAATATACTCTATTAATCCCAGCCTTCCTCATCATTATTTTCCATATATCGGCTCATACCATTATCATCCATGTCATCTTCCGATGCTGGATCGAAACCACGCATATTATCATATTCGCTTGACTTGTGAGAGCGTGATGAAGCCGTTGATGAAGACTTTACTGGTGAGGAAGCTTTCTCTTCAACCTTGTTCCCTTCATCCTGAACAGATGACGATGTAGTATCTGGATCAGACAGTTCTACTTCGGACTGCTCATCATATATGATAGGTTCAGCCTGTCGTGATTTGTTCCCACACGACATGAATGTCACCATGAGGGCTGTTACAGCTGAAACAAGTCTTATCCTTTTCATCTCCAATTGTACTTTATCGTCTGCAAATATACTTATTTTTTTTCGGTTTTTGGTCGTTTCGTCAACATTATCTTCAAAAATCCCATCAAATAACTGCTATCAGTTGTTAGATTTGCTATGGATGATGTACTATAACAATAAAAGATAATCATTCAAGTATAACGTTTTCACAACTAAAAAAGTAACAATTATGACGTTTAAAGAACAAATCAAGGCTATCATTGATAGCGTGCGACCACAATTCGACACTTTGGGACTCTATATGTTTCAGGGTGCAGGTGAACCAGAGAAAGTCACAAAAAGCTTCGTATCTATTTTCGAGGCCTACCAAAAAGCAAAGGAACTCACTCGTCAGACATTTGGCACTGAAGGCATCGAACTTCAAGAAGGATCTATGTGGTGTTCTCCTATAGGAGGTGTTGTTGATACGGATGACAGCGAAATGCAGGCTGCATACGAAATAGCAAAGGAGCAAGGAGTTCTGCCTCCACAACTATTAGATCAGATGTTTGACTTTGGAATGCAGATGAATCGCTTTTTCATTGCAGCACAGCAGCAATAGTTAGTTAATAATCAGCTCAAATTCATGTCGGTTTGGGCTGATTGCCTATATTCAATAACGGATAACACCAAACCTTATACATATAATTAATTGATCGAAGATCTTTCGGAAGAGTATATTTGCCTACAGCGACATCAAAACAACAAAGATATGAAACAGACAAGTGAAATGAATAACACATCAAAACTCCTGACTTTCGACATTGAATATTTTCAGGGCACTACCTGTGCCGGTTGTGCTATGATTGCCGACCTCGCCATTAATGTTCCGTTTGCCAATCAGCAGATTGAATTGATGCGTCAGCTCGTCAGCCAGGTAGATGAGGAATTGTATAGCGAGGGTATATTACCTGTGCTAAAGGATTCGGCTCCTGAACTCTACGTAAAAATTGATGATGCTGCTCGCTCAGCAATCTTCGACTTCCTATTAATCAACGGAATCCGTCAAGGCTATATAGAGTTAGACGAATACGAGCTTCAACGTAATTTTGCACTCGATGTGAAAGATGGAACGTTTGAGTTCTTTGATGGTGATTTCATTGAATGTGATGAGCCACCTACTGAAGAAGGACTTAATGAGAAGAAGTATAATGCTTGGTACGATGAAGAGATGTCACGAGTTCATAGCGAGTCCCTTTCTTGGATTCGCTCCCGCTATTCTATCGATAATCAGGTGGAGATGCCTGAAAATCTCATTTTTACTTGCGACATCCCCGTTGAATTACTCCCTGAAGATTAACAAAAGTTAAATTCTTCTCTGACTTGTTAGAATTACGATAGGATAAGTACTAAGTATATGAATTGAGTTTCAAACGAACATTATTAACACATTAATATTATAAAGTATGGAAGCAAGAACAATTTCAATTAACGGAGTCATTCAGAGAAACACACTGTTGCGTATCCCTTATTTCCAGCGTCGTTACGTCTGGGGTGAAGAGGACTGGAAACGCTTTGCCATCGACATGGAGTCAACACTCGACAGCGACCGTTGCTATTTCCTTGGTGCTATCATCCTCAAAGAAGAGCCTGTGGCCATGATTGACCGTCGCAACGGTATTGCGAAGAAGCAACTTGTCATTGACGGACAGCAGCGTCTCACCACTCTAAGTATCTTCATGAAGGTCCTCCACATGATGGTTGGCAAGAACGACGACTTTGCTAATCAGTACCTTCAGGCTGATGACGTGAAATCACCTGTTATCATCCACAGCTGCGAGGACACCCCTCAGTTCTCTTCTATCATGCACCTTGACACCCCCAACGAACTGCAAGGTGAAAGCAATATCGTGCAGGCATACAACTACTTCCGTGCCTATCTGGAGGCTCGTCGCAATGCAGGAGTCTGCCTTAACGACCTCCTTAACACTGTCAATGCCTGCGTCACTTTCGTCGCTATCTCCCTGACTCGTGATGACGATGAGCAGCAGATATTCGATACCATCAACTCTCTCGGCGTTCCCCTTACCACGGGCGAACTGATGAAGAACTTCCTCTATGAAGCTAACGACGAAGATGCATATCGCAACACTTGGCGTCTCATGTTCGATACCGATGATGCTCGTAACTTCTGGGAGTCGGACGCTGCTTCATCACGTCAGTCTAAGTCGAAGGACAACACTACCATCGAGCGTTTCTTCCACGCTTTTGTGCGTATCAAGATGTGGGACTTCAAGGACCTTCTCACGGAGGTTCAGCGTAAGAACTTCGTCAAAACCGAGAATATCTTCACAACCTGTAAAGCCTTTGTCGAAGTATTCGGCATGAGCAAACAGGAACTCGCCACGGAGATTCTCGAGTATGCTGACCTGTTCAAGACTCACCTGAACGAGGAGATTCTCGACACTCGCATCCCGCAGCATGCCGGTATCAAGCGCATCGCCTGCCTCATTAATGCAACTGGAAGCTACGCAGTCATCCCGTATATCCTCTATATACTTCGCAGTGTTGGCTCTGAGGCTGAGCGCAACCAGATTTTCGGGTTCCTCGAGACCTATCTTGTGCGTCGCATCCTTGTGAAGAGTACTAACAACAACTATAGTGACCTCTTCTCTGAGAACTTGATAGGACAGCGCATCAATACCTGTCAGGCCCTGAAGGCCTATATCGAGAGTAAGGGTAGCGAGAAGTCTCTGGCCATGCCGACAGACTCAGCTGTTGACTTCAAACTGAAGTTCAGCCGCATGGACGAGACAACTGCGCGTATCATACTCTACCTCTACGAGACAAAACTCACCAGGACCTCTGATGGAGTCTTCAATGGCGGTTTCAACACCTATTACGCTGAGCAGTTCATGCCACGCCCCTGCACCGCAGCCAACGAAAACTGGCCGGTGCTTCAGGACCCTGATGAGGAGAAGTATCGTCAGCAGGCTATCAATACGCTTGGCAACTACTTCCTCCTGCACATCTGCAACGAGAAGGGGCTGAAGAAATACCACAATGTAGGCTTCGACCGCAAACTTGAACTCTTCAAGAAGTGGTGCCGTGACATCCGTAGCGGCCAGATACTTGACTCACTGCACGGTTGGGACGAGAGCGCTATCGCTAATCGAAATCGAGTTCTAGCCACAGGCTTCTGCGATAGAATCTGGCCTCTTGATTGAGTCCAGAAGCCTTAAAGACATGATTGTTTGACGAAATTAGTGCAGCCAACTGTGAAGTTCGCTGCACTAATTGTTATTTCTTTTTGATATGATCTAAATTGATAGCACCTTCCTGCACCAATTCTATAACATCTTGCTCTGTCAGACATCCATGATACATCAGATAGATGGCTGCGACACTCCAGTCTATAAATGGTGGGGCATCACTATTATCCACTTTCAAGGGAGCGCCAAGTGCACCATCATCGATATAGATGTTCCCATATACCTTTGGTGAAGCCGTCCATTCCTTCTGCGTAGGATTCTCATTGATGCCAAACAAAGGAATATCATTTTCTGCAAACCAGTCGATAGCAGGTTGGAGAGTGTCACCACCTTCAGAATTACGACTTCTCATAGTATTGAGCAGCAAGTGGTGACCGTTCTTTACCAACTTTTTCAGGACTGGGACAGCTCCAATGTCTTCTCCGACAGCCGGATAGCGATGCTTCACCACCGTGCCATCGAAATCGAGTACTATGTAATAGCCGTATTGCATCATTTAGTCAAGTTTAATATTCTCACATCCTGGGAACAGGTTGAGGAATAGCTGGGCATTGGCAGGGCGATCATTTGAATACAATGACATGCCTTCAGCAATAGCTTGTTTCATTCCCTCAGAACAGTTCATCAGTTCAAATGCTCTTTTTCTATCTTGCGAATCGTTAATTGGGTGTGGCCATTTCCCAGATACAAGTGTGAAGAGTGTTGCAGCTGTGCCAAAGATGTCGGCTTGCGGCCCAAAGTATCTCATATTGCCATCACTATTTTCGGGAGCAGAGAAAGCACTAGTTGAATGAGTGTCTCGGAGACTAATTAATTTACCATTTTCATCATATTGCTGAGCAACTCCGAAATCTATGAGTACAGCCTCTCCGTTCTCGTCAATCACGATATTTTCCGGTTTGATGTCAAGATGAAGGATACGGCGACTATGCATAGCATTAAGAGCCTTACATATTGGTAGGACAATCTTTCCTATGATAAGTTTCTCTGATGTAGGAACCTGATCGGATTTGATCATATCGTCAAGAGATTCTCCTGCATAGAATTTCATAACGTAGTAAATTGTACCTGTAACTTCGCTTTCAAATATCGATTTAACTTCCGTCACGTGGTTGTCTGGAGTGTCTGCCATACTTAAAATGAAATCAGGTTCACTGCGGAACATTCTCTTGTAATTGTTGAATTGCTCCTCAAAGTCGGGATCATAAACAACACGGTTGTTCTCTCTTCCGCAGTCAAGTACACCTGTAGGATAGAATTCCTTGATGGCAACGATTTCCTTTGAACCATTAGTGCAATTCTGCATTTCTGCGCGATAAGTATAGCCGAATGCGCCATGCGAGATGTAGTTTAGAATAGTATATTTCTTGTTACCGTCTCTCAGCTCGAACCCAGCAGGAAGTGCGTCTGCTCCCTCTTCTGGCAGCTCAAATGTGTCACTTTCATCTAAGCCCAAATCATTCAACTCTGACAGACCTAAGTCCTCGTCTTCACTTACTTCTTTATAAAGAATAAGGTTCAGATAATCTTCTTCGGTAACAGGTTCAGGTACCATGTTGTTCTGTCCATATGGATGAAGCTGTCTACGAACATAGGTCTCATTAAGTTCATTAATGAGCCATCCATAGTCGGTAAATCCATCTAATGAGAATGCATAGCCATCTTCAAAGAAAGCTGATCCAAAGTCGGCATCGAAGATTCTTGGCTCAGCTGGACCTGATGCATTGACAACCAGACAGTCCTCATCCAGGAGATATGCAGGGTTGAATAGATTATTGATAGCTCTCCTCTCAATGTTCTCATTTGGACGTACCTGTCCATAATATGTTTCGCTACGATTGATATATGCTAAAACGTGCTGGTCTTCATCTATTTTGTCAAGATCGAGCACTACACGTGGAATTCTTGATACAATGTCGCCAAGTCGAACTTTCTTGTATCCGTCTTGATCTGGCAGTTCTGATACGACTAACGACTTAAGAAATCCCTTTTTCTTAACGTTGCTCACCTTGATATACTCAGCGTACATATCGTCCTCGATAAGTTCTTGCATAGATGCGCTTTGAGCCAAGGGGTTAGTGCCATCTATGAAACGAATGAGTCCTTTTAACTCAGTATCTTTCTGAGCATTCACCAATACGGCCACTTCTCCAAAGGGAAGCAAGGCTATAGTTTCAATCCAGTCACGTTTCAGTGCTTCTTTGAAGTTGGCGGTTTCTTTTTCGAAGATCTCCTTCGGCAACACCATACCGGCATAGCGACCTTTGAAGTCCGGGTCGTTCAGACATTTGCCTAAGCAGAAATCAAAGGCTGACTCGCCATTGATGAATCCAGTATAAGTGGAGATGATATAATCAATCTGCTTGCCGTTGAGCCATTGTGTGGAATCGCGCTGTAGGAAATGCTCGTTTGATACACCCATGCCATAGTTCAGCAAGAGTCCGCCCGCATAAATCTTGTCGTTAGTATCGCCATCGCCATAGTAATTGTTTTTTGATTGCAACATGGCACCTGCGATAGAACAACCGGCAAACGGGTTATACACAAGTCCTTTACCATCATATTGTAATAACGCTTTCAGAGCATGGGCCACTCTCAAACGTGGGCGCTTGGGCTGAACACCAGACTTGTTCCAGATATGGTTGAAAATGTTGAGATACCGATCTTTCAGGTACGAGACCGGTGTGTCGAGCAGGGCTTCGGCGAGAACGAATGTAGCATACTGGCGCTGTGCTTTCTCGCTGGCCTCATTGCTGGAATGATGAACCAGACGCCCTATTCTGTGATGATATTCGCGAACTACATCTTGCTCGTCGTTATTCTTCAGCGTCTTGTAGATCTGAAGGAGGCTGCGACCAATCTCCATGTCGACGGCTACGGTGGATATACCATCCTTGATCCATTTGTTGACTCTGCGCTTCAGGAGCGCATCCAGTTCCACCCAATCATAGTCGATGATCTCTTGGGGTGTGAGTACGCATGCAGCGTTTTCTGGAATGCTGGTTCCTGCTGCGATTCTTAACTTGCCATTTGCAGCCAGTGCCACCATCATCAGAGGCATCAGCGTGTCTGGATTGTAGTGGTAATAATTTTCCACTGCATCATGAAGTCTGCTGGAGAAATCTTTCTTTGCCATAGGTAATCAGCTATTATATGTTTTATATGGTACAAAGATACGCATTTTTTTGCAGAAATCGAGTTTTTTTGCAAAAAAAATGTATTTCTTGTTAGATAATGCTCTCCTTGTGTACTAATATGGTAGATGTTTCATTAAAACAATAATATTATGGCATTATACAGTATTGAAAGTGAGCAATGTCTCGGAATGGCCCATTTTGGGGGAGCAGTTACAGTGAATGGTGAGAGTACTGTGGAACTCTCTGACGAAGAAGTAAACATTCTCATCCAGTTGATCAAGGAAAAGGGTACTACCGATGTCGATGAACTCGATATCGCCACATCTCATCCTGCTCTTTACGAAAAATTAGACAATGCCTACAGCAAAATGGCATACAATGCAGAGGAGATGCATTGGTTATGGGAAGGCTACAACAACGGATACTTCGAGTATGATGACGAGAAACTAATGGACTATTGCGAGAGAGAACTTGGTTTCAAATTTGAGTATGACGAGAAGGACTACTATCTCGATGATGTTGAGGATTTGGAAGAAGGTGAAGAACCAGATATTGATGAAGACCGGATTGAAGAGGATAAAAGCGAGGCCTTCTCAGAGTGGCTCAGCGATTATGTAAACGGACTGTCTGACAAAGAGGCGAAGTCTTTCTTCTACGAGCACATGAACGCCGATCTCGACATGGACAATGTTGCCTATTCTGTAGAGATACCTGCAGGAATCATCAAAAAAGCTCTGGGTTAGTGTTAGATTTTCCGTTTATTGTGTACTAATATAGTAGATAGTTTATATATAATTATTTATAAGAAAATGAAAGAAGAACAGAAAAAACTGCCAAAGGCAACCCCCGAGATTGTAAAAGAGTACAACGAACTGCAGCAGAAGCTTAAAGGTCTTGACCCTTCATGGACAGACAAGGAGGCAAATGAGGTATCAGGCAGAATTTATGAACTTGAGCAAAAGTACGACTGGTTCAACGTCGTGTTCACAGACCCCATAACGGGCAAGAAAGGTCTTAAGACCGTTGCTGGAGAACTGATAGCTCCTGCTCAGTATGATGGTTTTAACGAATTACAGAGCTACGTCTATTCACCTCATGCTCCTGTTATTGCCATCAAAGACGGTAAATGTGGTATTATCAAAGGTGACGGAACCGACCTGCTGCTCTGTGATTTCAAGTTCGATGACATCCGCACTTATACCTTTACTTCCTTGTTCCTGGCTCGCTGGGATGGTGTGAAAGAGAACTTTGGCATCATTGCTGCCAACGGAGAAATTATCTGTCCGAACATCCTGACCTCCTATGACGCTCAACCCTGCAACGGTATTGCACAGCTCTTCAGTGGGGATAAGTACGGTGTTATTGACCTCGACACCTATCAGTGTGTACTTCCTGAGTATGATGACTTGGAAATGGATGCCGAGGCGGATATTGTCTTTATCAAGGGAGATAAGAGAGGCTATATCACTGAGGGAAAGGGCGAATTTGTGACCGTCGAGCAGTATGAAACCGACGAGAACTTCATCGATGTTCCCGTACTGGCCACACGACTCCCCTAACAGCGACTCATTTCCGGCCCAAATGTTTGGTAGTTTGGGCTGGAATATTTATTTTTGTACTTCATTATTGAACTAAAATATCAAGCAACATGACAAGACAAACATTAAGAGACCGTAACCAGCATGTGATTGGTTACATCGATGTCGAGTTCAGCGGACGCCAGGTCCTGCGTGACAGTAACAACCATGTCCTTGGCTATTATGAGCCAGGACGCAACCAGACTCTCGACTCCAACTACCATGTCATAGGTAATGGAAACATTCTTACAACCCTCCTATAATAAATTAGGAAACTCTCAATAAAATGGGTGAATCTTTTAGGTTCGCTCATTTTTTATGTAGAGATTGTTAGATTTGCTCTTTTCTATGTACTAATATAGTAGAAATTGATTGTTTAACTCATTAAAACCAGAAAGAAATGATATTACCTACATTAAAAGAAGAGCAGATTCTCAACGAGCTATTAACCGATTACGCAGAAGTAAAGCGTGATGTTCGTAAAAGCGTGAAAAAACGTCAGCGTACAGCACAGAAAAGGGGACACACTATTCGTAATGGGTCTGTAGAAGTGTTGACAACCCGTACTAAAAATGGAAACAACTGGGTATGTTGCGTCTATTACGAGCGTGACAGAACTGCCAGTTGGAACCTCTCTGCATGTTGTGAGGCAGAGGGAGAGAAAGGACGTAAAGACTACTACTTGCTCAGAGGCCTTTCAGACCAGCCTTATTTTATTAAGCTCACCTCCCATGCCGTTCGCCGCTATAAGGAGCGCCAATTGAATACGAATCTGTTCTGTGCCGAAGGTAATGCCGCTTTTCCTTGCACTATGTTTCAATGTCATGAGATAGGCATCTGTAACAGATATATTGATAATGTATTCTTCAAGGCCCTCAGCAATATCGATATTGTGGATGATGTTCCTGATCTCTCACATCTTATCTTTACCTCCAGTGGCATTTTCTTTGCGTATAAGTCTGCGCTGGGCAATTATACTTTCCGTACCTTTATCAGCCATGAGATGACCAGAAAGGAATTCAATGAGCTTACATTCGACGAAAAGGGAATTCATGGATCCAAGCAGGCCGTCATAGTCTGGAATGCTCTGATGGCACATCAATATTACAACAAGTGGATGTATCCAAAGGAGATTATTAACAAGATGCTCTATGCCGCGTTTAGCAAAGATGTGATGTTTCATCTCACAAACCAGGGAGATCCCTGTGTCCTTCGCCCATAACGATAAATCTATAAATACGAATACGATATGAGATTCTACAAAGAAGTTTGGGGTATTATCTGGGAGTTTAACTCCATAGGTGAGTATGTTAGTTTCTGCATCGGCAGGTTACTTGGTGTAATTATATTCTTTATTGGCATCTATTTGCTGATTAAGTGTAGCAGCTCCGATGCCACAACCGAACAGACCACATCTGACTACGAACCCATTCCGGCCAGTTTCTATCAATATGATGAAGATTAAAAGAAGTAACAAATTATGATGAACGTAGCGGAATATCTTAGCAATTATCGTGAAGAAGAGCCAACCTGGATAGGTAGATATCTTCGCAACGAACAAGTCACTTTCAAAGACATTATGTCTTCGAGGGTAGCCTATTATCCAGGCAGTGGTTACGACGGTACACTTATGAAAGTGGGCAACATGTCCCATTCTGTCCATTCTTTCCTATATGTAGATTATCTGCTGAAGAGAAGCGACTTGGAGAGACATATAGCACAGAGAAACAGCATCCGTGGCTATCATGCAATTGGTAAGATAGAGTGGACGGAGAAAGATCTGATGCCTAATGGCCAGTATCCTTTTAACATCAACAAGGAACCAATGTTCTTCGAACCTAACACCTTTGTCGATCCAGACGAGAAACCATATTGCTTCACGCTAATCATGGAGCGCGATGAAGGCCAAGATGATACTCGTGGAGCTGTACACTTTGCTATCACCTTCCTACTGGCCGATGGCATAGCTACCTACTATCAGTTATTTGTCAGAGAATACGGCAAGGCTCCTTGGATATTCCTCCTGCAAGACCATGGCTTTGGGTGCAACTATGATTGTTTTGGCAGAGGTGGCATCTTAGATTCCATCATTGCTGAAAGCGGTATCTGCCCCACCTTCGTGCTATGTGGAGATAATACGAGAATATGGAAGGGCTATGCCAAAGTCAAAGGAGTCTTACCGATATGTGACGGCTTTCATCATAGACGAGATATGTATAGACACATTCGAATATCGTAATCATATCACACAGTCCAAATACTTATCTTTATAACATCAATCAAAATTCATGAGTATCATAGAAATTACAGAATCAAACTATCGGGACTATCTGTCTCTTGATATCGTGGCATTCTCCTTTGCGTACGAAGGGGCAATGGGTGAAATGGGGGCAATCTATATCATTAGCCGGGATGGGAAGATATACCATACAAACTATTGTCAGGGTGATGATCCTATTGATACAAACCACATCAATGATATCATCCCCGTATTTAAGGATATCTCATGGCGTATGTTCGATTGTCTTTCCAATAATCCAGATTGGCGGACCATTGACTTGTTTGCAGGTAATAACCTCGTGATGGTCAGAGAAATATATGACGACTTCATTAAGAAGGTGCAGGAAGCAAATTTCGACATACCTAGCAAAGTATTCCAGTATTGGCCTGGCTTTGTGTTGGGCTTGCTTCGAAAGGAAGGAGACAAGCTTATAATGCGTGATATATGGAAGCTTAGAAAAACTCAGAGAGGGTAAAGTCCGTTCTCCTACGTATACTTGCACATAGAACGATTAAATGAAAACAATGAAACGACACAGAAGATTTGAGTTCCTTGCAGGTGAGTACCTGAAAAAAGAAGGTTATGAAGTTGAAGTTACCCAAGGCGTAGCCGACTGGGGCGTAGATGTCTTTGCCGAAAAAGATGGCATTCGCATTGCTGTTCAGGCTAAAATGTATGGTGACTGTAAAACCAGTATTACCCGCCGTATGATGATGGAACTTTATGGCGTGATGCATTATTTCGATTGCCAGAGAGCCATGTTGATCTATAATGGACGAATTATGCCAGATGCCTTGCAAGTGTCAGAAAAACTAGGGATTCAACTCGTTTATCTCGATCAACATCAACTGGATCAGTTACTTCCAGAGGTCTCTCTCGAAGAAACAGCCGACACATTCAACACTCTTTGGCAGGAGATACGTCAGCTTGAAGGAAAGACAATCATCAACAACCGAGGTACGAGTTACAACATCCTAAAAGTCACAGATGGTGACATCACCTATACGAATCAAAATGGCAAGCGGCATCGTGAGAGTGCCGAACTGTTCCGCAGAATCCTCGCGAGGATTCAGAGTTACGGTAGTATTCAGCAGAGCCAGTTACGTGGCGAATTTGGCACATACGCATCAGCTTTTGTCGCCACAGTCTTTTCTGCTATCAATTCCTGCGAAGTTACGGTTAATCCCAATACCATTAGGCTGAAATCACCTTGATGTGCCTAGCTCCTTCTCGATTAAGTTAATCACTTTTAAGAACTTGTTTTTACTGCTGTCTTGATTGTTGGTGAATTCGAATTCCTCTTTCGCCTTTCTTCTCAGACCTGACGCCATGGCATATATTTTCCTATCGTTCCTATTAAATGTAATTTCCCTGAGTAAAGTCTTCCCGTCGCATGCAAGAAACACAATCTCGTCATTACTAATAGATTTTATATCCCAGAATAAAGCGTTTATGATGTTTTCTCCCAATTTACTGAATGCAGTTCTTTTATTGGTTAAGACAAATATAAACTTCTGTTTCTTAAGCGATCTCAACATTTCATATACTATGGCAGGCTCATTAGGGGCAGGATTGGCAATCTTCCACTCTGTAAAGCAATAGAGGACATCACTCATTTTGAGCTTATACCAACTATAATAGTTCTCATCCTCAGTCTCCTTTTTGAGTTTGCCGTTCAATTTGTACTCCCAACTGAAATTTTTTCTGATAATGTCAAATTCACATCTTGCTATAATTGGTTGTTGAACATATGTATCCTCTATTGACAGGAGGCCTGCCATTTTGATTTTGGCATCCCTTACAACGTCAATTGATTCTATAGAAAACCATTTCTTCTCTCCAGCTGTTTCTATGCAGAAAACGGGTTGAGAATACTCTTTATGGAATTTCGTGGCGAAATCTTGACTACAATTATCTGCAGTTTTCAAGAAACACTCCTTATGTGCCGTGAACAACAGTGATCGAAGATGACGACTGCTGAACAGGTCATTGATATCCACATCTGTTCCTTCTTTTGCTTCTATTAGACTACCAGTATTAAAGTCATAATGAAGCACTAATTTCTTATTTGTAGAGCCCAACTCAATATCTGCGCTGTCGGATGAAAATGATGAAAAACGGGAAAACAAAGTGTCAACCTCCTCACCGTTGAGATTCACCTTGATATCAAGATGCTTCTCCTGACGCTTAACCTTACGATTTATATATGTTAATAAACTATTCATCAGTATTACAATTAGTCATTCAAGAATGTATGAAATAAGAGTTGAGAAGAGATGATGTCATTATATTCATATCGAATTTGAACTCTGTTCAAGAAGAAATGGAGTTCATCGTCTCTTCTCATGTCGTCAATTGTAAA
>JAEEGG010014059.1_pt1 | contig 17005 bp, 16 predicted proteins | sample 9134161 | NCBI WGS metagenome assembly JAEEGG01 (sample SAMN16246543, study PRJNA631951) | gut metagenome | biome: gut microbiome; feature: rumen; material: CR-attached | host: Bos | place: Iran: Karaj | collected 2018-10 | reverse complement strand
TATGTTTGTCCGCTTTGGAAATGTTTTGGGCAGTCGCGGTTCAATTCTCCCGGTTTTCCAGAATCAGATTAAAACCGGAGGCCCTATTACAGTTACCGATGAAAAAATGGAACGCTTTTTTATGACAATTCCGGAAGCCTGTTCCCTTGTTCTTCAAACTGGCGGTGTTGGGCAGAACGGTAAATCATACCTTTTGGACATGGGTGAACCTGTAAAGATTATTGATCTTGCAAAACAGATTATAAAATTTAGCGGACTTGAACCGTACAAAGACATTGATATAAAAATTGTGGGAGCACGAAAAGGAGAACGTCTTGTTGAACCACTTTGGCTTGAAGAAGAAAACCCTGCCCCAACAAAATACAAAAAAATCCTGCAGCTGGATAACAAGGAATACGAAAGCGAGAGACTCGAAAGTCTTCTTAAAGAGCTGCACCCTATCTGCTTTTTTACAGAGGGCAAAGAAAATGTATTCCGCGACAAAGAACGGCTCGTAAAGCTTTTGTGCGATGACTGTCAGAGCCTGCACGACTTTTACGAAGAAATAAAAAATGACGGACAGCTCCGTACAGATTTACTTTGAGGCATAGAATGGCAGAAATAAAGGTTCCATTTCATAGGGCAGCAATTACAAAAGCAGAGGAAGATGCTGTACTTGATGTACTTCGTTCAGGCTGGCTTACAACCGGTCGCTATGCCCTTGAGTTTGAACAAAAATTCAGCAAGGCTGTGGGTAGCACAGACAAAGATCCTATTATTAGTCTTGCTGTAAACTCCAACACAAGCGGAATGATTCTTGCAATGGAAGCCTGCGGTGTTCGTGAAGGAACTGCTGTAATTACTACACCCTACACCTTTGTTTCTACTGCAGCCTGCGCCCGTCACCTTAATGCAGATGTTTTTTTTGCAGATGTAGAAAAAGATACCTACAGCATAGATCCCGATAAAATAGAAGAAATACTTAAAAAAGATGCTGAGGGAGAAAAACGTGTGCGCGCAATTGTTCCAGTCCATATCGCTGGAAATGTCTGTAATATGAAGCGTATAATGGAGCTTGCAAAACAGTACTCTACCCCGGACAGAAAAATCCGTGTAATAGAAGATGCTGCACATTCATTCCCTTCTCCTACAAGCATGGGTTATGCAGGAACAATCGGCGACGCTGGTGTTTTTTCCTTCTATGTAACTAAGACAATAACAACTGCCGAAGGTGGAATGGTTTGCACCAGAGATCCGGAGCTTGCAAAACGCATGACAGTAATGCGCCTGCACGGAATGGACCGTACAACCTGGGACCGCTACACCAGTCCACGCGCAAGCTGGGAATACGATATAATTGCACCGGGCTACAAGTTTAACCTCCCGGACGTGCTTGCTGCTATAGGAAGCTGCCAGGTAGACCGCGCCCAACTTTTTTATGAACAGCGTAAACGCATTGTAGAAAAATATAACGAAGCTTTTGGACAGCTGGACTTTATAAAACTCCCGCCTGATGGAGAAGGAAACGCCTGGCATCTTTACCTTATGCGCATAGTACCAGAGAAACTAAAAATCACACGTGAACAGTTTGCAAAAAAAATGCAGGAAGCAGGACTTGGAATTTCTGTTCACTTTATTCCTATTTTTCATTTTACCTACTGGCGCGAGCTTTATCCCGACTTTACAGCCCAGGCTTACCCTAACGCAGAACGACAGTATCAGGCAACAATTTCTATTCCGCTTTTTCCTGACATGACAGATGAACAGGCTCAGCTGGTAATTGACACTGTAAAACAGATAGGAGCACAAAATCATGCCTAAAAAAGCTGCTGTAGAAAAAAGAAAGTGCTCTATGGAAGCAACCGGCTTTTACAGTGATGCAAGCCGCGACGGAATGCTTTATGCAGTTCTTGTACGTAGCCCTGCCGCAACCGGAAAAGTTAAAAGCGTAACAATTCCTAATCTTCCCGAAGGCTATTATTTATTTACCGCCAGTGATATTCCCGGAAATAAAAAGGCTACAATCAACGGACAGCAGTGGAAGATTCTTGGTTATGATGATGTTTCTTACAGAGGAGAACCTGTAGGCATTCTGTGCGGCCCGGATGAAAATAAAGTTCTGGAGCTTTTAGAGGATGTATCGGTAAATTTTGATATTGTTTCCCTTGAATCTGCGCTTGAAAAAGCCATGAAAAGACAGCGTGGGCCTGTTGTTAAACTTTCTAAAAAAGATGATTCAGATATTTCTTCTTTTGTAAACGAGATTAATGATCTTCCTTCTCTGGATACAGTTATTGATAACAGGCGAATTGATCAGAATAAAGAAGAAACAGTTGCAACCCGCGATATAAGGACAGGCGTATTTGCAACCAAAACTCCGGCCCAGGCAGAAAAAAAAGTTTTTGGAAACAAGCACGATTTTGTAACGGAAGAGACCTGGAACTTAAAGCTGGTGCCTCCACTCTGGAAGGAAACCTGCGGTTCGTTCTGCTGGAAGGATGGAAAACATCTTCATATTTCGGCCCCTACACGATGGACAATGCATCTTATGCAGACTGTTGCAGAAACTCTTTCTATTCCGGTTGAAAATATTATTGTTCATAAAACAAAAACTTCGGGCGTATTCTCCAAGGGAATGTGGCGAACCTCTGTACTTGCAGCACAGGTTGCACTGGCTTCTTACATTACGACAAAACCGGTAAAACTTATTCTTACTCAAGACGAACAGGATTCTTACATGGCCCCTGGCGTAAAAACCACCATGACCTACAAGACCGCTGTAAACAAGGACGGAATTATAAACGGAATCTCTGCAAACATAGACATTGATATCGGATGCTTTAATCCTTTTGCGCAGGAAATTACAGACAGGATGTCTATCATTGCGTGCAATTACTACAAGCCTCATAATGTTCATATTGTTGCAACTGCGCATACTTCAAAAAATCCCCCTACTTCAATCTGTATAAGGGGAATTGATTCTCCGGTATTTTTTGCAATTGAAAACCACATTCAGAAAATTGTTGAACAGATAGATATGCTGCCAGACGAGCTGCGTCTTAAAAATCTTAACCTGCGAAAAAATGATTATCCTTTTGTTTTTGAAAATGAAAACTCCATGCAGACTTTTTCCAGGGCAATTCAGATAAGCGATTTTAACAGAAAGTATTCTTCCTTCAACATGGATGCGCTTGACCGCATTCAGGAAAACAGCAATCCATTCTTTGCGCTACCTTTGCGTGGTATTGGAATTGCCAGTGCCTTTAATGTTTCTGATTATTATGCAACCAGCTGCTTTCCTTCGGAGGATAAGGTAGAAATTACCTTGCAGCAAAATGATCATCTTACAATTCATGCAATAAATCCTTCTCAGGGTATTCAGGAAATATGGAAAAAAACTGCAGCAGAGATTCTTGGAATAAGAAAGGATTACGTAAGCATTGATTCTGATTTTGAAGTAGATGACCTGCCGGTACAACCGGAAGATACCTACAACACAATCAGTTCCTTAAATGAGCTTATAAAAAAAGGCTGTCAGGATATTCAGAAAAAACGTTTTAATGTTCCGCTTCCTATTACAGTAAAAAAGTCTTCTTCGGCAACTGCAAAGAAAAGCTTTGACCGAGAGACTTTTAGCGGCACCCCTTTTGGAACCACATCTTATGCTACAGCTGTTGTAGAGGTTGAACTTGATACTTACACTTACAACGAACGAATAAAGGGAATCTGGCTTGTAATTGACTGTGGTGAACTTTTTGACAAGGTTGCAGCGCTCAGAGCAATAAGGCTTGAGATTCAGCAGGAACTGGAAATGCTTGTAGAAGAAAAATCCATTCCGTGCGAAAACATTACAATTGAATTTATTCCATCCAAAAATAAATCGGGTCAGCTTGGCGAGCTTGTACGAAACACATTACCTGCAGCTTTTTCTTCTGCACTTTCGCTTGCTCTTGCAACTCAGCTTACAAAGCTTCCTTGTACCGAAAAACAACTGTTTGAACTTATAAAACAGCGCGAAACCAGAACAGAAATTAAGCAGGAAGAAAAGCAGACTGAAACAGAAAAAACTGAGGAGGAGAAAAAATGAATGTGCCAATAATTTTAAACGGAAACAAAACCATTCTTGATGCTCCTGCCGATGAAACTCTAATGTCTGTTTTGCGTAAAATAGGTTGTTCCAGTGTAAAGTGCGGCTGCAAACAGGGCTCATGCGGTTCCTGTACAGTTTTACTTAATGACAATCCGGTTGCAACCTGTAAGATTCCTCTTGGAATTATTCAGAATACGGATATCGTAACTCTAGAATATTTTGAACGAACAAAAGAATATTCAATTATAATGAAGGGCTTTGAGCTTGCGGGAATAAAACTCTGCGGGCTGTGTAATGCAGGAAAAATTTTCTGCGCGTATCAGCTCTTAAAAATGAACAAGATTCCGTCTCGTGCCGAAATCCGTGAAATGGTAAGAAGCCTTGCACCATGCTGTACAGACTTAAATACACTCATAAACGGAATTGTAATAGCAATAGAAATCCGCGATCACGGACTTGAGCGTGTAATGAAAAAAATGGAGAAGAACAGATGAAATCAATTTTATTTGCAAAAAACATTTCTGAACTTTTTTTCCAGCTCAAGAGTAATAAGGAGCTTACGGTTGTAGGAGGCTGCACACAGCTGGACCAGCTCCCGGAAAAATCTATAAGCACCTTCGGCATTCAGGAATTAAATCATATTACCAGGCATGAACGCTTTCTGGAAATTGGTCCCGGAACTTCACTTGCTCAGATTCTTGCAATTGGTCAGACTCACCTGCCCTTAGTTTTATATGACTCAATTTTGAGTATTGCAAATCCTATCATAAGGAATATGGCAACAATTGGTGGCAACATTTGTATAGAAGGTCACAAGCACACGCTGTTTGCACCGCTTATTGCGCTTGATACCAAGCTTGAATTGCAAAGTCCTACAGACACCAAACTCGAAACTCTGCAGAATCTTAAAAAGATTCCCGACGGATATATCCTTAAAAATATAAGGGTACCGCTTATGTATCCCGAGGTTTCGATTTTCCGACGCATTGGTCCTGAACATTCTGTAACCCAACATTCTGCTTCTTTTGTTTTTTTGGGTGATACTGAACGGAATACTCTGGTAGATGTAAGGCTTGCTTTTGCGGGTCCTTTTGTTTTCCGAAGCCGCACTCTTGAAAATGCAATTATTGGTCACAGACTGCCGCTTACAAAAAAAGATATTGATGAGATTCAGGATATGGTTGAAAAGGAATTCCAGATAGCCGCAACTGATCAGATGATTAGTGATGTAGTACGCCAGCAGTTTTTGAATCTTACACGCTATAGCTTTGAACAGTTAACTTAAAACTCTACCTTGTTAGCGTAGAATAACAAATTGCCATCTTCTACATTCTCGCGCAAAATTCCTGTTACAGTTATCTGTGTTTCTGCCGCTGGAAAATCATCAGGAAATTGCATTGTTTCTGGCGGTATAAAATCCATGCCAGCCGGACAACAGAGTGTAGCATCCCAGATTATTACTGAATAATAACGTATTCCCTCTTCAAATTCTGTATAAAACTGGCCAGAGATTTTTACTGTTTTGTCTACATATTTTTCGGGTTCAATGAGCATTTCAAAAGTAATTCCCGAAAGCATATTGTAGCCCATATTAGTAAGGTCGTAGTCTATTTTGGGTGCTGGTTCTTGTGTTGGTTCTGGTTCCGGTTGAGTTTCTTCGATTACAGCTGTTTTGTTTTTTGAGCAGGAAGAAATGAGAACAACTGAGAAAATTATTAATACAAACAGAACCTTTTTCATTTTGCTAACTCCTGTGTAAGGCAAGACTAATAAGCTTACAGATTATAAAGCCCGCAATATCTATTATAACAATTGTTGAACCAACCGGTGTTCCCGCAAGAATAGAAATAAGGATTCCTGTAATTGCACAGAAAACAGAAAAGCAGCATGCAAAAATTGTTACTCTCTTAAAGCTTTTGAACAACTGCATAGAAGAAACCGCAGGGAAAATAATAAGGGCCGAAATGAGCAGAGTTCCAACGAGATTCATTGCAAGGACAATTATAGTTGCTATTACTGCTGCCATAATTATGTTCATGAGCTTTGTGTTTGTGCCGCCCGCAAAAGAAAAGTCTTCGTCAAAGGTAACTGCAAAAATACGGTTGTAAAAAAGCACAAAAAACAGAATCACCAGCGCAGAGGTTACTACAGACAAAATCATATCTGTTTTAGTAAGTGTGAGAATTAATGTGGAACCAAAGAGTGTTGTACAGACATCTCCCGAAAGATTTGCAGGCGGAGAAAAAATATTCATAAGAAAATAGCCGACAGCAAGAGCACCAACAGAAATCATTGCAACGCTGGCGTCTCCTTTAATTTTAGAATTTTCCTTTGCACACAAAATAATAATTGCACAGATTACTGTAAAAGGAAGAACAAAAACTGTTGTCCCTGCTATTTTTAAAATGGAAGCAATTGCCATTGCGCCAAACGCTGTATGAGAAAGACCGTCACCAATGTAAGAAAAACGCTTGAGTACAAGAATTACACCAAGCAGGGAAGAAGCAGCTGCAATCATTATACCCGCAATAAAAGCATATTGCACAAACGAAAATGAAAAATATACCTGGAGGGTTTGAAAAAGCTCTGTCATTTAAGTGCCTCCAGTTTTTCAAGAGTAATTATTTGGGTTGCATATTTTTTTGCGGCTTCAAGGTCGTGGCTAATTGTTATTACGGTAAGCCCCTGTTTGTTTAGTTCACTTACAATTTCGTACATTTTTTTAACAGCATCGGAGTCAAAGCCCTTGGCGGGCTCGTCCATTACAAGAATTGAACTTGCGGCGCAAAGTGCTCGTGCAAAAAGGACACGCTGCTGTTGGCCGCCGGAAAGCTCTTTAAAACTATGATGTATATAATTCTGCATACCGACAAGCTCCAGATTTTGAAGCGCCTTGTTGTGATGTCGTTTTTTGTAAAAAGGAAAAAGTCCTAAGTCTGCCTGGCAGCCCGAAAGAACAATTTCCTTTACTGTGGCCGGGAATGTTTTTTGAATCTCTGAAGTTTGAGGCAGATAGCCAAGACCTTTTTTATTCCATTGAGGGGCATATTCAATTGTGCCCGCAAACGGCTTTATAAACCCCAGCATAGTTTTTACAAGTGTAGATTTACCACTGCCGTTTTCACCAAGAATAAAAACATAACCGCCCTGCTCTATCGAAATATTCAGGTTCTGTTGAATGAGGGTTGTGCCGTAGCCTAAACTTAGATTTTTACATTCCAGTAACTTCATATTAATTCAAGGCCGCCTTTAAGGTTTCCAGATTTTTTTCCATTGTATTAAGATAGTTTTTTCCGGCTTTAATTTCTTTTTGTGTTACAGACTGAATTGAATCCATTTCAAGGATTTTTACATCCTTTTTGCCGGAGGCTTCTATTACAGTTTTTGCAATTTTCCTATCTGATTTTTCAAGCGTAAGTACTGCCGGAAGCTCAAGCTGCTTTAATTTGTCTGCCAGGAATTTAATTGTTTCAAAGCTTGCTTCTGATTCTGCAGAACAGCCTATAAAGGCCGCATAATACTTTAGATTGTAATCTTCCGTAAGATAGCGGAAGGGAAAACGGTCTGCATATAAGAGTGTGTTCAATTTTGCACCGGTAACTGCTTTTGAATATTGAGAGTCCAGAGCGCTGAGCTTTGAAATATATGTATCTGCGTTTCTTTTATATTCGATTGCATTTTTTGAATCAAGCTTCTGGATATTCTGAGAAAGAAGCTGTGTAAGTACGGCCGCATTTTTAAGTGAAAGCCAGATGTGTTCATCGTATTCAGGGCCTTCTTCTTCGTCACCCTCTTCTTCCTCTTCTTCCCCCTGCATTCCTTCTACAAGTTCTTCCTCGTAAACCTGGTCGCCAAGAGCTTCCATCATATTTACGACAAGCATGTTTTTATTTTTTGCACTTGCTAAAACATTTTCGACCCATTCATCACTTTCGCCGCCGACATAAACAAAAAGATCACAGGTAGAAATCTTTGCAATGTCCTTTACTGATGGCTGTTAACTGTGAAGGTCGGTTCCGTTATTCAAAAGTAGTGTCAGTTCAAAGGAGCCGGCTTTGTTTCCAAGAATATTTGTAATCCAGTCATACTGCGGAAAGGTTGTGCAGACTATGGATTTCTTTGATGCGGCAAAGGTGCTGGTTGCAAATGCAAAGAGCAAACCTGCCAGTAATAATTTATTTATTTTTTTCATTTTGATTTTCCTTACATTTTGGACAGATTCCATTGAGGGTTGAAAGACCTAAATCAATTGAAAGTCCAAGTGTTTCTGATATTGCTTTAAGGTAAGCGGTGGTTTTTTTATCAGAAAGGTGGATTACAGAACCGCATCTGCAGCACTGAAAATGTATATGATCTTCGCAATGTAAATGCTCATCTGCATGCTGATAAATATAACCTTCACTCACCATAGATTTGTGCTTTATTAGCTGACCATTTTCCGTCATTTTATCAAGATTGCGGTATACGGTAGTTTTATTGACAGCCACTCCATGCGCGCTTAAAAATTCAGAGAGCTCTCCTGCAGTAAAACCGTTTTCCTGTTTGGAGCAGATAAATTGAGAAATAAGATCAGTAGTCTTTGTGTGATAAGACTTTTGCAACATGGTTGCAAATTTATAAGATATTCAGACTTTTGTCAACTAGCGTATAAACATACAGTCGCCATAGGAAAAAAATCTATAACGGTTTTCCACTGCGGTTTTGTATGCGTTGAGTATATGCTCGCGACCAGCAAAGGCAGAAACAAGCATGATAAGTGTACTCTGTGGTGTGTGAAAGTTTGTAAACATTTTATCTACAATCTTAAACTCGTAGCCCGGGTACATAAAGATGCTGGTAGATGATGTACCGGGATGGACCCATTCTCCCTGCGGTCCCTGAGGCTCTCGAAGGGCCGCACTTTCCAAAGTTCTTACACTTGTAGTACCCACTGCAAGAACAGGGCGGCCTTCTCTTTTGGCTTTATTTATTGCTTCTGCAGTTTCTACAGGAATTGTGTACCATTCTTCGTGCATTTTGTGATTTTCTATATTTTCTTCGCGAACCGGGAGAAAGGTTCCAAGACCTACGTGCAAAGTTACAAAACGGCGTTCAATTCCAGAAGTATCAAGACGTGCAAGCATCTCCTGTGTAAAATGAAGTCCCGCTGTAGGACAAGCCGCACTACCCGTATCTGTTGCGTAAACATTCTGGTAGCGTTCGCTGTCTTCGTCTGTATCTTCGCGGCGGATATATGGCGGAAGCGGAATATGTCCATTTTTTTCAAACCAATCTTCGTTTATTGCAAAGTCAAATTTGAGGGCTCGGAATTCTGTACCTGCATTTCCTTCGTGTTCAATAATGGTTGCTATAGTCCCGTCCGGAAATTTATATCTCATTCCAGGCTTCTGCTTTTTTGCCGATTTGACCATTGTGTTCCAGATGCAGCATTCACGGTCAATTGTATTAAGGAACATAAACTCTGTCTCGCGTCCGGTAGTTTCTTTTATTCCATACACACGGGCACGACGCACACGACTGTTATTAAAAATCATGAGGGTTCCTGGTTCAATTAAAGACGGAAGATCATCCATCATGTGGTGTTCAACCTGGCCGGTAACACGGTTCAAAAGCATGAGCTTATCTTGTCCGCGTTCTCCACTTGGATGCTGCGCAATAAGTTCTTCTGGTAAGTCAAAATCAAAATCGGAAGTTAACATAAAGTGGATTGTAGCATAAATAACAAAGAATGGGAATTTACTTCTTTACCCAGCCCATCTCAATTGCATGATCCAGATTTGCAGCTACCCATTTATAAACCTCGGGCATAAACTCGCTTAGTATTGCCATGCGTTTTTCTACATCAGCTTTGTGAGTACCACCTTCTACCCAGGTATGACCTTGTGTCAAAGTATTGTGTAAAAACGGCTGAAGACGGTCCATGCACGCAGCGTATTTAGCATCGTTTGTCTGCATTGCATCAAACTCTTCCCAGAGTGCACGCAGCTCACTTCCCTGCTCTTGTGGCAACTGAGCAAAAAGCTTGTCGGCCGCAGCCGCTTCTCGTTCTGTCTTATCTTTATTTCCAATCGGATCGTAAGCAAAGGTATCGCCTGCATAAATTTCTATTAAATCGTGAACAAGACACATTTTTGCAGAACGTTCAACATTAACAGGAGCCACACAATATTCCTTAAAAAGCAAAGTCATAACTGCAATATGCCAGGAATGTTCGGCATCATTTTCGCGACGACTGCCATCAACAAGCAGTGTACGGCGAAGAACACCTGTCATTTTGTCAATTTCGGCGGTAAATTTAAGCTGCTGGTCCAGACGAAGATTATTGCTGGATAAAAAATCGTTTATAGGCATATTAAAAAAGACTCCCCTGGGCACCACCATCTTTTGAATCTGCAGCGTGTGTAAGACCTAGATGTGTGTATGCTTTTTCGGTTACCATGCGACCACGCGGAGTTCTCTGAAGCAAACCACATTGAATGAGATATGGTTCGTAGTAATCTTCGAGGGTATCCATGCTTTCGCCGATCGAAATTGCAAGTGTCTCGGCACCAACCGGTCCACCGCCAAAGTTTTCTATTATTGAACGAAGAATTTCTCTATCGTATTTTTCAAGCCCAATTTCATCAATTTCCAGACGGCGTAATCCATCATCAACTATATCAACAGTAATTACCTGGCTTCCTGCAACCTGAGCAAAGTCTCTCATTCTGCGGAGTACTCTGTTTGCAACACGAGGGGTTCCTCGACAGCATTGTGCAAGCAGCATGGCCGCATCCTCTTCTATTCCGATTTCCAGGATTCCAGCAGAACGTTTTATAATGCTTGCAAGTTCGGTTTGTGAATAAAATTCAAACCGCGGAATAAAACCAAAACGGGAACGAAGCGGGCTCGAAACAGACCCTGCTTTTGTTGTTGCACCAACCAGTGTAAATGGAGGAATAGGAATGCGTACGGTTCTTGCAGCGGCACCCTGGCCTATAATCCAGTCCAGCTCAAAATCTTCCATTGCAATATAAAGCATTTCTTCGATGGCAGGCTTAAGGCGGTGTATTTCATCTATAAAGAAAACTGTACGAGGGGTAATTGTACTGAGAATTCCTGCAAGATCCTTTGGTTTATCAAGAGCGGGAGCAGAAGTTACTTTAAAATCTACACCAAGCTCGTGGGCAGTAATCTGAGCAAGAGTTGTTTTACCTAAGCCCGGAGGTCCAATAAGCAAAAGATGATCCAGCGGTTCTTCACGGAGTTTTGCAGCTTCTATAAAGGTTGAAAGATTTTTCTTTACGCTCTCCTGTCCAAGAAAATCCTTAAGAAGGACCGGACGCAGTTTATTATCCTGTTCATCAAAAGAGTCCTTTAGATCTGCACGTACAATTGCAGAAAAATCGGTAGAAAAATCATCCTCGTTCATATTTTTTATTATAGCATATTTTTAAGTAAAATTATATAGTAATAAAAGAGGTATAACATGAAAGCAGCAGTTTTTTTTGCAGATGGATTTGAAGATATTGAGGCTCTTAGCCCTGTAGATTATATGCGCAGAGCTGGAATTGAAGTAATTACGGTTGGTGTAAAAGGAACACCTTTTAATGCAACTATGATTGTTACCAGTTCTCACAAAGTCCCTATGATTATGGATACAACCCTGGACACTTTTCTTAAAGAATATTCTGATGAACTTCCTGATTGTGTTGTATGTCCTGGTGGCGGGCTTGGTGCACAAAATCTTTCACAGAATGAACAGCTTCTGGCATATCTTGAAAAATGCAATCAAAATGGAAAGCTTGTTGCAGCACTTTGTGCATCTCCTGCAGTAGTTCTTGGAAAAACAAATATTCTTATAAACAAAAAATGGACCTGTTATCCTGGAATGCAGGATAATGCAAAGCCTGAATATCAGGGCGACTATTCAGACCAGGTTTTTATAACCGATGGAAATCTTGTTACAGGACGAGGACCAGGAGCAAGTGAACAGTTTGCAATGGAACTTGTAAGAATTCTTGCCGGACAGGAAACCTATGAAAAGATTCATACAGGCTCCTGCCAGCGTTAGTTTAGTCTAACACAAGATTATCAAGGTTCAGTTCTGGAGTATCTGCATCCTCCATCTGAACCTTAAAGGTGCGTTCTGCGGCCTGTGTATAAACCTGCTGCTTATTGATTGTACCAATTGCTTCTACAGACCAGGTATATTCATCATTATCTCCAACAAGACTCAGATTATTTGAAGACAATGTATATTTATTTGTATTAACAGTCTTACTTATAAGCACTTTACCACTTGAATTCTTAATTACAAATTTATAACTCTTTGCACCGTCAACCTTTTTCCAGGTAAAATCAATCTTTGGTGTTGATGTATCAAAGTCATCTTCGGTAAAGGTCTTTGACTGTGCAGGTCCAGAAAGACTTGGAGTAATTGCAGCAAAAGCAATTGCGGCAGGATCAGTAACAGGGCCTTTATCACGAACTTCTTCTGGTTCAACAGCAACCTCTTCTGCTTTGCGTTTTTCTTCTGCTGCACGAGTCTCTTCAGCTTTGCGTGCTTCTTCAGCCTGACGCGCTTCCTCAGCTTTGCGTGCTTCTTCAGCCTTACGTGCTTCTTCAGCTTTGCGTGCTTCTTCAGCCTGACGTGCCTCTTCAGCCTGACGTGCCTCTTCAGCCTTGCGCGCTTCTTCAGCCTTACGTGCTTCTTCAGCTTTGCGTGCTTCTTCAGCTTTGCGTGCTTCTTCAGCTTTGCGTGCCTCTTCGGCTTTACGTGCTTCTTCGGCTTTACGTGCTTCTTCGGCTTTACGTGCTTCTTCGGCTTTACGTGCTTCTTCGGCTTTACGTTTTTCCTCTGCTATACGGGCTTCTTCAGCCTTTCGTTTTTCCTCTGCTTTGCGCGCTTCCTCTGCTTTTCGTTTTTCTTCTGCCTTACGGGCTTCTTCGGCTTTTCGTTTTTCTTCTGCTTTACGAGCTTCTTCAGCTTTACGCTTTTCTTCGGCCTTGCGTTTTTCCTCTGCAAGACGCTTCTGTTCTGCTTTACGCTTTTCTTCGGCTATACGTGCCTCTTCTGCTTTTCGCTTTTCTTCTGCAATTCTGGCTTCTTCTGCTTTTCGCAATTCTTCATCTGTTTTTCCAGAATGCAAATCCTTTATACTTTCCAGCTCCTGAACTTCTTCATTCTGTTTTTCTACTACAGGCTCAAGCTCTTGAACCGCTTTCTGATTTTCTGTTTTATAGGTCTCAACTGTCTTTTGTAATTGTTCCTGATTCTTCTTTTCTTCCTGCTGTGTTTCTTCTACAGCCTTTTGAATCTCCTGTGCATATTCTTTTCCGTATGCTGCAGTGAGTGCATTTTTAAGATTTTTTTCTTTTGGATTATGGACAAGAATCTTTCCGTTTGGATATGAAACAGCAGATGAATATTTTTCTCCTTCTGGAAGTGCACGCCAGTAAATTACATTATCAGGTTTTGCAAAGCTAAGGAATACAGATGCTTTTTTATCCTTAGAAGAAAAATGTGCCGTATCAATTATATTATTAAAGCTTTGATTATATGAGAACTCAACACGTATATCATTTATATTTGTCCAGTAGAACGGTACTGCTTCCTGAGTATCTTTATCCTGAGTAATAGAATAAGAAGCAGATGGAACCAGAACTTCAAAAGAAGCCTTCTGAACAGAAGCTGCTGCAGAAGATGTTGCCGATGCTTTTGTAGAAGTCTTTGCCTGTGTTGCAGAAGAGCTTTCTTCCGGAACTTCTTTACCTGTTACTTTTGCAACTACAGTACCCGCAGCCTTTTTAGTTCCTTCAACAGTTTTCTTAGCAGCATTTCGTACTGCACCAGGAATTATAGAATCATCAGCCTTTGTTTCAACCTGCTCCGGAACAACCTGAACAGTTCTAACCTGGCCTGCACCAATTTCTACAGCAGCACCTTTTACAGATTCTGTACCAGCAGCACCAGAGCCCTTAGTTTCAACCTTCTGTTCCTTTACCTTACCGCTAGAAACATAAATTGTTGCAGTCTGTTTTCCATCGGCAGCCTTTGAGGTTCCCATGCTAAACAGAGCCGAAGTATTTTTTTCGAGAGTATAAATATTTTCACCAACCTGAATAGACAGATCTTCTGTACGTGAACCCGAACTCAACGAAACAGAACCGCTTATGAAGTGGAGTAAATTATCATCTCCTACTCTCATCATGGAGTTTGCATGAATCTCGGCAGAACCGGTTTTAATCTGTTCAATTTCATTCTCACCAAGAACAACGTGAGCAACATTACTTTCTGTCTGGTCAACAGTATAACTGGTATCTTTAAAAATGAGTTGGGCTTCGGACAAATCTTCGGTAAGAATATAGTCGCCCTTGTAAATTGTACTTTGAAGCTTAAGATATTCCCATACATTTTCATGCTGCAGACGGCGTCGCGGAGATTTTTTCTTAAACGTAATTGTACCAACCGGTACATCACTATCTGTAGCCAGAGATTTATATATAAGGTTACGGAAGCAGTACAGTGCAACTGCAATACCTGCGAGACAAATTACAACTGTCAGAAAATCAACAAAGCCATGCCTGCGTCGGCGGGCACGATTATTTGCCGATCTTATACTTCTTTTCTTCTTCATCCGTATTTACCTTATCAAGCTCAGGTTCATCCCAGCCAAGGAATTCACGCAGCTTATGAATATCTTTAGGTCCCTTTACACCTTTTGCATTTACAACAGCGTACATTTTAATAGGGTCTGTTTTACCCTTAACATGAACACCAGGCATTTCTTCTGCAATAATTTTGTCCTTTACCAGAACATAAGTATTTTCAGTAATCAAAATATCAGTAGCAAAAGGCTTGTTCAAAGCTTCGGTACGGCTGGCAAGGTTTACAGTATCACCAATTACCGTATAGTTCATGTGGTCTTCGGAACCAATCTGTCCTGCAACAATTGGACCACTGTTTATACCGCAGCCAATCTTTATAGGATTACGTCCATGTGCAATCTGATTTTCATTAAAATGATACAGCGCAATACGCATCATGAGTGCAGCTTTTACTGCAGCCCACGCATCTTCTTCTGGAGAACCGTTTGTTGTAGCAGCACCCCACACTGCCATAACTGCATCACCAATAAATTTATCTACAATACCGTTTGTTTTGTTTACACAGTCTACCATGCGTGTAAAATAATCATTCAAAAATTCTACAACCTGAGGTGCTGTCATTTTTTCGGACATAGCAGTAAAGGAACGGATATCACTAAAGAATACAGTTGCGTTTTTATCTTCACCACCCAGAGTAAGTTCACCGCTGGCTGCTTTTTGGGCAATATCCTTGTTTACGAATTTGGTAAACGTACTCATAAGTCGCTGTCGTTCTTCAAGACCACCGGCCATGTTTATAAACCTGTCTGTAAGATAACCAATTTCGTCCTTTGTACGAGGGCGAAGATGAATATTATAATTTCCACGGTCGATGCTGTTAGTTGCAGCTACCAGGTCTTCTATTGGATTTGTAAGAGAACGGCTAAAGAATCTTATTATCATAATTGCCAGGAAGAATACCGCAAAGGATACTGCAATAATTCTCAATGCTGTAAGATTGATTGCCTTGTATATATCAGATTCAGAAGTCAAAGTAATTGCAGAACAGGTATCGTCCAAAAAGCTTGTACGAATATAAATCCAGTTATTGTTATTGCTGTCATTAAAAAGATATTCACTGCCCGAACTGTTAGTTAAAATATCTTCTACAACTTCAAACGGAGGAACAAGGCCTGCATCCAAAACAGTCTGATTATCTTCGTAAATAAGAGGCTCACCTCTTCTGTTTACAACATAGGTTGCAATAGTACTTTTAAAACAGGTTTCCTTAAGGTCTTCTACATCGTAGGCAACACATACAAAAGCCCTGTTGTAAGAAAAAGTTGTTCCCAGAGTATAGTCACGCCCTACTACATCAGATAAATCCAGAATATCAAAATATCCGGCTGCAGCAGTTGATTTTACTGTTGGGTTTTTCTTGAGCCAGGCTTCAAAAACAGTTTTTGCGCCCGGGTACAGATCAGAAAAACTTTTAGCTGCCCTGTAACCAAATTCATTGCTGTAAATAAAAAGAATATTTGGATTTGATTCAAACAGCTCGTTGTAAAAATAATTTGCTTCTTCATCAAAATGCTTATCATCCTTAATGAATGACATTACGTTCAAAAAGTTTGTAGTATTTACCTGAATATTCTGAAATTGAGTTTGAACAGCATTGGCAGTTGTTTCGTTGAGGGAGATTGTATTTGCTTTTGCAGTTACGCTTTCATCCTTTGCAAAAAGAAGGTAAATAAGGGCAACGGTAATTCCCAAAACAAAAATTACGAGACTTGAAAAAATTGAACCAAGCTTTACGCCAATAGGATGTCGTACCTTAATTCTCTTTCTCTTCATTTTCTTCTTTTCATCTTTTTCGGTTTTCTCTTTCATTTACTGCTCACCTCAAAATCAAAGAACGAAGCATTATTAAATTCGTCCTTACACATTGGTGCAATAATGCACATTTTAATTCTATTTTTATCCAGCTTTTTAACACTGGAATAAGAATACTTCTTTAGTTTTTTATATGGTATTTCTACAATGGTAACCTTGTCTTCCTGTGTCTTGAATCTGTAGTAGAAATATCCACCATCTTCGGTAGTAAGAATAAAGTCGTATTTATTTCCGTCACCCTGAACCTTAAAGGTTATCTTGTCGCCGCTCTGAATATAACTGATAACTTGCTCCGGGCTGTCCTGATTGATCCAGCTGTCAAGCTCGGTTCTATACCACTTAAAGCCCTTGCCTTTTATGTTGATTCCAAGAGTATAAAGGTTATCTTTATATACAGAAACATTTTTGATTGAAAGACTGTTCATGCCAGGCCAGTTGTGTTCATCATGCAAAGGAGTTTTATAGTTACCATGG
>JAEEGG010014058.1_pt1 | contig 17006 bp, 14 predicted proteins | sample 9134161 | NCBI WGS metagenome assembly JAEEGG01 (sample SAMN16246543, study PRJNA631951) | gut metagenome | biome: gut microbiome; feature: rumen; material: CR-attached | host: Bos | place: Iran: Karaj | collected 2018-10 | reverse complement strand
AAAAGGCTGAGAACACAAAGATTTTCTTTGGATTATTAACGGTAATCACAGTTTTGTTTATTACCCTTTTAATAACCGGAGCACTATGTTTCTGGTCGTATTATTTCAACAAATATTTAGGTCTCGCAGTCGAAGCGATTCTTACTTACTTCATACTTGCAACAAAGAGTCTTAAAAGTGAGAGCATGAAAGTGTATAAGGCGCTAAATACAGGTACTCTTGAAGATGCAAGGCATGCGGTATCCATGATAGTGGGCAGAGATACAGAGAACTTAAGTGAAGAAGGTGTGGTTAAAGCTGCGGTTGAAACCGTTGCGGAAAACACTTCGGACGGTGTGATTGCGCCGATGATTTTTACATGTTTAGGCGGACCGGTTTTAGGATTTTTATACAAGGCTGTAAATACAATGGATTCGATGATCGGATACAAGAACGACAGGTATCTTTACTTCGGAAGAACGGCCGCAAAACTCGATGATTTAGTAAATTTCGTACCGGCCAGAATAAGCGCGTATCTTATGATCCTGGCATCTTACATAGGCGGTAAGGATTATAACGGAAAGAAAGCCAAAGAGATATTTAAACGCGACAGATTTAATCACGCAAGTCCGAATTCCGCACAGACAGAATCGGTTTGCGCAGGTGCTCTCGGTGTAAGGCTTGCGGGCGATGCATCGTATTTCGGTAAAATTGTTAAGAAGCCTTATATCGGCGATTCCGACAGAAACATTCAAAGAGAGGATATAAAAAGGGCCTGCAGACTCATGTATATCACGGCATTTTTATGCATGATTATTTGTACGGTTGTTTTGATAACAACCTGGGAGATATTATTGATTGCAGGTCTTTAAAGAAATATTTTTTCATGGAAGAGGTCAGATAATTGAGTGAAATTATCCACGGCGGAGACGTCTACAGAAACAAAGTGAATATAGATTTTTCGGTCAGCATCAATCCCTGCGGTGTTCCTGCGAAGGTGAAGACTGCTTTAAAGGATGCAATAGATTCGCTCGAAAAATATCCGGATATACGTTGCGAGAAACTGACCAAAGCGGCAGCAAAAATGCTTGATGTTAAAGAAGAACAGTTGGTATTCGGAAACGGTTCTTCAGATCTTTTTATGGGAATTGCCAATGCATTTAAACCCTCAAAAGTTCTTATTGCGGCGCCTTCTTTTTACGGATATGAATATGCGTTTTTGCCTAATGCTGAAAACATCATTTATTACTTCATGAAAGAGGAAGACGATTTCGGAATAACGGATGATTTTCTTAATGCCTTAACCGATGATTTGGATTTTGTAATCCTTGCCAATCCTAATAATCCGACGGGTGCACTGATTGATGATTTACTTTTAATCAGGATATTAAAGACTGCAAAAGATAAAAATATAAGAGTAATTCTCGATGAGTGTTTTATCGAATTTACCGAGGGTAATCATTCGCTTGTAAAAAAGATTGATGAATATCCAAACCTTTGCATTATCAGATCTTTTACGAAGATTTTTGCAATTCCCGGTGTAAGGCTCGGCTACTTGATTTCGTCTGATTTAAGCTTTAACGAAAAAGTTAAAAAACATCTGGCGGAGTGGAATATTTCAGCATTCGGACAGGCTGCGGGTGTTGCTTGTACGGAGTGTATGGATTATGTTGAAACCTCGAAAAACGTAATAAAAGAAGAGAGAGATTTTCTTTACGATGAGTTTAAAAGACTAGACATTAAAGCATACGATTCAACCTGCAATTTTATCCTGATTAAAGATACAAGAAAACTTGATGAGGAATTGTTAAAGCGCGAAATTCTTTTACGAAACTGCTCGAATTTTAAAGGTCTTGATGAAGGTTATTACAGGATTGCAGTAAGAACGCATGAAGAGAACAGAGAGCTTGTTGAAGCGCTTAAGAATTTATAAGAGGAACTGAATTTGGAACTGATTGATAAAATCGAAAGGCTTCTCCCTTCGGATATCGAGAAAAGAAGTTTTGAGATTATAGGCGAAGAATTAAATAAAATGGGCATTGTTTTACCAGTAGAAAATGAAAGAGTGATTAAGCGTGCAATCCACACAAGTGCTGATTTTGATTATGCGCGTACACTTAAGTTTTCAAAAGATGCGGTTAAGACTGCCTGCAATCTGATTAAAAACGGGGCCGATATTGTGACAGACACCAATATGGGCCTGACAGGCATAAATAAAAAGACGCTGGCAAAATACGGCGGAGAAGTGCACTGTTTTATGGCGGATGAAGATGTAGCGGCAGAAGCAAAAGAAAAGGGCGTAACCCGTGCTTATATCAGCATGCAGAGAGCGGCGAAGATTGGCAAACCCGTAATCTTTGCGATAGGCAACGCACCCACGGCTCTCGTAAGCCTTTACGAGATGTATAAAAGCAATGAATTCAACCCCGATTTTATCATCGGAGTTCCGGTAGGATTTGTGAACGTGGAAGTATCCAAAGAGCTTATCATGAGCACGGATATTCCTTACATAGTCAACGAAGGCAGAAAAGGCGGAAGTAATATCGCCGCCGCCATTTGTAATGCATTACTTTATCAGATGTAAGAATTATGAGAAACGGCTTTACGACCGGGAGCTGTGCGGCAGCGGCATCAAAGGCTGCAGTGTACATGCTTTTAACCGGTAAAGAGAAAAAAAGCATAACGATAGACACTCCGAAAGGGATAACGTATAACGCGGAAATCCTTGATATTAAGATGAGTGAAAAAGAGGTTTCCTGCGCTGTTAAAAAAGACAGCGGAGACGATCCTGACGTGACCAACGGAGCTTTGATTTATTCGACTGTAAGTTTCGTAGAAAATGCAGGTGAAAGCAAAGTAATCATCGAAGGCGGAAAGGGTGTAGGTAAAGTCACAAAGCCCGGACTTGACCGTGCTGTCGGAGAATCTGCAATCAACACTGTTCCGCGACAGATGATTGAAAAAGAAGTTCTTGATGTCTGCGATTTGTTTGATATTAAAGAAAGCATAAAGGTAGTTTTATCAGTTCCCGAAGGCGAAGAGATTGCGAAGAAAACCTTTAATCCGAAGCTTGGAATAGAAGGCGGAATTTCCATCATCGGCACGAGCGGAATAGTTGAGCCGATGAGCACACAGGCAATTCTTGATACAATCAAAATCGAGCTTAAGCAGAGAAAAGAATTAGGCTTTGATTACGTGGCAGTTTCGCCCGGAAATTACGGCCTTGATTTTATGAGGGATACATACGGTTACGACCTTGATAAGAGTGTTAAGTGCAGCAACTTTATCGGTCTTACGGTTGATATGGCTGTGGAACTTGGTTTTAAAGAGGTCCTGTTTGTCGGACATATAGGAAAGCTTATTAAAGTAGCCGGCGGAATAATGAATACGCATTCAAAAGAAGCTGATTGCAGAATGGAGATTATTACGGCTCTCGGTATCAAACACAAAGTTCCCGTAGAAACACTTGAAAAGATATTAGATTGTGTAACTACCGAAGAAGCAGGAAAACTTTTAAAAGAATGCGGTAAGTGCGACGAAGTATTTGAAGATGCGACCAAGAAAGTCTGCGCAAATCTTGAAAGAAGAGCACAGGGTAAGATTAAAACCGAATGTGTTCTTTTCTCAAAAGAACTCGGTGAACTTGCCAAGAGTGAAGGTGCTGCAGATTTTATAAAGAGACTTACTTCCGAATAAGGAGAGAAAATGGTTTATTTTGTAGGCGCGGGATGCGGAGCAAAAGATCTGATAACGGTAAGAGGAATGAGGCTTTTAGAAGAAGCCGATGTCATTATCTATGCGGGCTCACTGGTTAATCCCGAACTCCTTGAATATGCAAAAGAAAATGCTGAAATACATAACAGCGCTTTGATGACTTTAGAGGAAATTATCGATGTCATTAAGGCTTCGGAAGCGTGCGGCAAAACTACCGTCAGACTCCACACGGGCGAGCCGAGCATTTACGGCGCAGTCAGAGAGCAGATGGATGAACTGGATAAGCTTAATATCGCGTATGAGAGCTGTCCGGGTGTCAGTGCATGCTTTGGTGCCGCATCAAGCTTAAACCTCGAATATACGCTTCCTGATGTGTCACAGACGCTTATTATTACGCGTATGGAAGGAAAGACCAAAGTGCCTGAGGGCGAGAGCATAGAAAGCCTTGCAGCACATCATGCGTCGATGGCAATTTATCTTTCAACGGGCCTCCTAAAAGAATTAAGCGAGCGTCTCATTAAAGGCGGTTATACTGCAGATACGCCTGCAGCACTTGTTTATAAGGCAACCTGGGATGATGAAAAATCATTTATCTGTACGGTAGGTACATTAGAAAAAACAGCAAATGAAAACAACATCACCAAGACCGCAGTGGTTTTGGTAGGTGATGTTTTAACACATACAAATTATGAAAAATCAAAGCTTTATGCGGCAGATTTTTCCACGGAGTTTCGTGAGGCGAAAAAATAAATGAAGTTTGCGGCAATTTGTTTTACGAACAACGGAATAAAGGTTTTAAAAAGACTTGGCGCTTTGTCTCTCTTTAAAGACGACAATTTAGCGCTTTATTCAAAATGCTCTTTTGCCGAAGATTCAGAAGGAATTATTCCTGTAAGCGAAAGCCTTAACGACTGGACAGAAAAGAATTTTAAGGATAATGATGCACTTATTTTCGTAGGTGCCACGGGCATTGCGGTACGCGCTATTGCTCCTTTTATGAGGGATAAATTAACCGACATTCCGGTTATCGTAATTGATGAAAATGCAACCTTTGTAATACCTGTTTTATCGGGACATGTGGGCGGTGCAAACGAGCTTTCAGAGAAGATTGCAGAAGAATTAAATGCGCAGGCAGTCATTACCACAGCAACCGATATAAACGATAAATTTGCCGTGGATGTTTTTGCAAAAAAGAACTCGCTTTTCATCGTCAATAAGGATGGCATAAAAGAGGTATCATCAAAGGTCCTTGCCGGGCAGGAGATTCTTTTATCAGCGCCTAATGGAAAGGTTGATGAAGAGAAGCTTCCCGAAGGAATTAAGCTCACAGATTATCCTCCTTCAAAAGCGGATATTCTGATAACTTCCAACAAGGATTTGGATAATGCAAACATCATTTTAAGACCGAGAGAATACATTCTCGGAATAGGTTGTAAAAAGGATAAGGACTTCGAAGAGATTTTAAGCTTCTTATCTGAGTGCCTGAAAGAAGCAGGCATAGATTTTAATGATCTTTATGCGATTGCATCAATTGATCTTAAAAAAGACGAAGAGGCTTTAAACAGGCTTTCAGGTTATTTAAAGATTCCGTTTAAAACATATTCCGCAGATGAATTAAATGCAGTCAGAGGCGTTTTTTCAATATCTGATTTTGTTAAAGAAACTACGGGTGTTGACAATGTCTGTGAAAGAGCGGCTCTTTTATGCGCAGGAGCGAACGGAAAGCTTGTTCTTAGAAAGAAAGCCGGCGGCGGAGTGACCGTTGCGTTTGCGAAAAGGGACTGGGTGATAGATTTTTATGAATAAAATTTATGTGGTCGGAATGGGCCCCGGAAAAGAAGTTTTTTTAACGCTTCAGGCAAAGCAGGTTTTGGCTGAAAGCGACTGCATTGTCGGATATACCGTTTATCTTGAAATTCTGCCCGAGAGCCTTAAGTCAAAGGAACTCATCTCTACTCCGATGAGGCAGGAAGTTAAAAGATGCGAGATGGCTTTCGAGGAGGCCATGAAGGGTAAAAAGGTCTCGATGATCTGCAGCGGTGATGCGGGCGTATATGGAATGGCATCGCTTATGTATGAGCTTAGCGACAGATACCCGGACGTTGAGATAGAAGTGGTTCCGGGAATTACGGCTGCATTAAGCGGTGCAGCAGTTTTAGGAGCGCCCGTAAACCATGATTTCTGCATTATTTCTCTAAGTGATTTGCTCACACCATGGGAGAAGATTGAGAAGAGATTAAGGGCAGCAGCCGAGGGCGATTTTGCGATTGCAATTTACAATCCCTCGAGCCATAAAAGAAAAGATTACTTGCAGAAAGCCTGCGACATACTGCTTGAACAAATCGAGGAAGAAAGACCCTGCGGGCTTGTAAGAAATATAGGGAGAGACAATACTGAGAGCAAAGTTTTGACCCTAAAAGAATTAAGAGATACCGAAGTTGATATGTTTACGACCGTTTTTGTGGGCAACTCTGAGAGCCGCATCATAAACGGCAGACTTATTACCGGAAGAGGATACAAAATTGAAGGAAATACTGATATTCGCGGGAACGACTGAAGGCAGAAGGCTTTCTGAGATCCTTTCAAAAGAAAAAATTAAACATACAATTTGCGTAGCAACCAAATACGGCGAGGAAGTGCTTGAAAGCACGCCTTATTTAACTGTAAACTGCAATCGTTTGGATGAAGAGGCTATGCACGACTTCCTCATAAAAGGCAATTTTTCGGCTGTTTTTGATGCCACACACCCTTATGCAAAGGAAGTTACAGCGAACATAAAAGAAGCAGCCAGAGAGACTTCAGTTCCGTATTACCGCGTTAAAAGAAACACCTGCGCCAAGGAGACTTCGAATATCCGGTTCTTTTCGGATGTTAAGGAATGTTCCAAGGCTTTGTGCGATACCGAAGGGAACATTCTTTTAACCACAGGAAGCAAGGATTTAAAAGAGTTTGTAAGCGAAGGCCTGACAGATAGAATCTATGCGAGAGTAATTCCCGGCACCGAGAGCATTGCAATATGCGATGAATGCGGTATCAAAGGCCGTCATGTAATTGCAATGCAGGGACCATTCTCTGAGACGCTTAATGAGGCTTTGATTGATGAGTTTAATATTTCTGTTATCGTGAGCAAGCAGAGCGGTGCAGCGGGCGGATTTGATGAGAAGATTGAAGCTGCTTTAAATAAAAATATCGCTGCGTTCGTGATAGGATGTGAGGACGAAGAGGGCATTTCCCTTAAAGAAGCCTGTGCTGAAATAGGCAAAATTACAGGAACTGAAATTAACCTTAAGAAAACAATTAATATTTCGCTCGCAGGTATCGGACCGGGCGGAAAACAGGCATTCACACACGAAGTGACCGAAGCGGTCAACAAAGCAGATATCCTTATGGGAGCCGACAGAATGCTTGAAAACATCAGACATTCTGCAAAAGCATACCTTTATTACAGAGCTTCGGAGATAATACCTTTTATCGAATCACTTTACGAGACGGAAGACTTAAAAGAAGAGACAAATATAGCGATTCTTTTCTCGGGCGATGCTTCATTTTACAGCGGAGCGACATCGCTTTTCAAAGAACTTGTTTCTTTACGGGAGAGAACTGACATTGATGTTAAGATTGATATCCTTCCCGGCATTTCCTCGCTTTCATATATGTGCGCAAAGCTTGGAATAAGCGCTCAGGACGTAAACATCTTAAGCCTTCACGGTAAGGAAGTTACCAATCTGGCTTTAAGAATTAAGTCTTACGAAAAGACTTTTATGCTTTTATCGGGCGTTAAAGATGTAAACAGAGTAGGAAAGTGTCTTTTAGGAGCAGGCCTTGACTGCGATATTTATTTAGGCTGCAGACTTTCATACGAAGACGAAGAAATTAGGAAATTAAGTGCAAGCGAATGTGAAGAACTTTCAAAAGAAGGTCTCTATTCCTGCGTGATCATAAACAATGCGGCTGATAAAAAAGCCGTAGCGCCCGGAATGGCTGACGATGAATTTATCCGCGGCAAAGTTCCGATGAGCAAGGAAGAAATCAGGGAAGTCAGCATCTGCAAGCTCGGACTTAAGAACGACAGTATTCTTTATGATATCGGAAGCGGCACGGGCTCCGTAGCGGTTGAATGTGCGCTTTTATCAAACGACATAACCGTTTATGCGATTGAGTGTAAGGACGAGGCTTTAGAGCTTATAGAAGCCAATAAAAATAAGTTCCTGCTTGATAATATAGAGATTGTAAAAGCTCTGGCTCCCGAAGGCCTTAAGGACTTAAAGAAAGCCACGCACGCATTTATCGGCGGAAGCAAGGGCAACCTAAAGGAAATCCTTTTAACCCTAAAAGAAATCAATCCCGAAATGCGAGTTGTAATAAATGCAATTAGCCTTGAGACGATAGGAGAATTAAGCTATATCCTAAAAGAATTTGAAGGCGCAAAGGCCGACATCGTACAGCTCCAGGTCAGCAAGTCCGATGAAGTCGGTTCGTACCACCTTATGAAAGCACAGAACCCCGTATACATCTGTACGGTTGAATTCAGGTAAAAATATGAACATTAAAAGAGTAATGATAGCGGCGCCTAAGAGTGGTTCTGGCAAGACCGGAATCACCTGCGCACTGCTTAAAAGCCTCAAAAACAAAGGAATAAAGACGGTTTCTTTTAAATGCGGTCCCGATTACATCGATCCGATGTACCACAGGAATGCGCTCGGCATACCCTCGTACAATCTGGACACATTTTTTACCGATGAAAAGACAACGCGAAGCCTTTTTGCAAGAAACGCTTCGGGCTTTGATTTTGCTGTGTTTGAAGGAGTTATGGGGCTTTTCGACGGAGTCGGCGGAGTTAAATCTGAGGGCTCATCATACAATCTTGCAGAGGTTACCAAGACTCCGATAATTCTTGTAATTGATGCCAAAGGTATGGGAAGATCCGTAATTCCCGAAATCTCAGGCTTTAAATCATATGATAAAAAAGACCTCATAAAAGGCGTAATTTTAAACCGTACTTCGGAATCCATGTTTAATATTTTAAAGGCAATGATAGAAGAAGAGTGCGGTATTTCCGCGCTCGGTTTTATTCCGGATATGAAGGACCGTGCTTTTTCAAGCAGACATTTGGGATTGGTTACGCCTGATGATACCGATAATTACGATGAGGTTTTGGAAGAACTTACAGGTTATTTTGAAAAGAATGTTTCGTTTGAAGAGCTGGAAAGAATAGCACTTTCTGCTGAAGAGATTGAAGATTCTCTTTTAGATAATAATATCAGCAGAAAAGCTTCGATTGAATCAGCAAACGATGAAGAACTTCCAACAATCGCCGTCGCCAAAGATGAGGCTTTCTGTTTCTTTTATGAGGACAATCTGACAGAACTTAAAAACGCAGGCGCAAATTTAGTTTTCTTCTCGCCCCTTCATGATGAAAAGATTCCTGAAAATGCGGACGGACTTATGCTTCCGGGCGGCTATCCCGAGCTTCACCTGGAAGAGTTAAGCCAAAACACTTCGATGCTTGAATACATAAGAAATGCATACAACAATAAAATGCCCATTTTCGCAGAGTGCGGCGGTTTTATGTACCTTCAGAAAAGCATAGAGGATAAGGACGGAAAGGTTTACATAACTTCAAGTATATTTAACGGAGATCTCAAATATAAAGGCAGACCCGTAAGATTCGGATATGTTTCTTTGAAAGAAAAAAGCCCGAATTTCCTTAATGAGGGCGAAGAGATAAGAGGTCACGAATTCCACTATTACGACTGCGACGATAACGGAAGCGACGTAATCTGCACCAAACCCTTTACAGGTAAAACATATGAAGCGGTTAAGACTAACGAAAACATCTGGGCGGGATTTCCTCATCTGTATTTCCCGTCGAACCCTTCGTTTGCCGTGAATTTCGTGAAAAAGTGTGCCGAATTCCACAGAAAATAAAAAAAGTCTTTCAATTTGCTTCGATAATGATATAATTCTAAAGGTTAATTTTAGAAAGACTTTGGATAGATGAAAAAAGTATTTGAATTTTTGAAAAAAGAAATAATGCTGACGGTGGCCGTACTCGCTGCCGTCGTTTCTTTGTTTATTACGCCTCCCACCAAGGCGCTTATTAAAGAGATTGACTGGCATACGCTCGGCACTCTTTTTATGATGTTATGCGTCCTCGAAGGCTTTAAACAGGAGAATATTTTTGAGCCGGTAATTAATTTCAGCAAAAAGTTTAAGACTATGGCAACACTTTCGCTGTTCTTAATTTTCGGCGTTTTCTTTACATCAATGTTTGTAACAAACGATGTGTCTTTAATTATCTTTGTACCGCTTACAATTCTTTTGTTCAGAAAGGGCGACAAAGAAAAGTACATCTTACCCGTCATCTCCATGGAAAACATTGCGGCCATCAGAGGCTCGCTTCTAATGCCTTTCGGTAGTCCGCAGAACTTATTTTTGTTCGGACAGTCGAATATAAGCGTATGGCACTTCATGCTTCATATGTCGCCTCTCTGCGTTGGTTCAGGCATTCTTTTAATTATCTTCGTGCTCGTCTTATACAGAAAGAACGTAAAAGAAGAATTCAAAACAGTAGAGATAGAAGAGGATAAAAAAGAGCCTGTCAGCACGAAGATTAAGATTAGAAAAATCGCCTACCTCGTGCTTTTTGCGATGATTATTCTTACAATCGTAACGAGAACAAAATACTGGCCGATAGCCGTTGCAATCGTTATAATTGTGATAGCGGCCGTAAACATTAAGCTTTTTGTACAGGTTGATTATGTGCTTATCTTTACGTTCCTCTGCTTCTTTGTTTTCTCATCGTCAATTGCGGCAAATCCGAAGATTTCAGACGTTTTAAACAAAGCGGTTGCAGGAAACGAATACTGGTGGGCAATCGGTTTAAGCCAGATAATTTCAAATGTTCCCGCATCGATAGTACTTTACCCTTTTACGAAGAATTTTGCGGGACTAATTTACGGCGCAGATACCGCGGGCCTTGTATCCCTAATCGGATCGCTCGCATCGGTTATTAATTACAGAATTTATGTCAGAGAATATCCCGACAAAGGCTTTAAATTCATCAAAGTATTCACACTTGTAAGCTGGGCCTTTTTCATCATAGTTGTGATTCCGGGATTTTTCCTAAGCAGATGGAAGTTTTTCTAAGAGGGGTTAAAAATGAAAGTCAGAAGAGCAGAAAACAAAGATATTGAAAAGATACTTGATTTGCTTATCCAGGTTGACATGGTGCATCATAACGGAAGACCGGACATTTTCAAAGGTCCTGTGACAAAGTATAACGCCGAGCAGCTTGAAGATATCATAAAAGACGATAACAGACCTGTATTTGTATGCGTGGATGATGATGACAAGGTACTCGGACACGCATTCTGCATGCACCAGCAGATTCAGGATCATAAACTTTTAACCGACATAAAGACGCTTTACATCGACGATATCTGCGTGGATGAAAGAGCAAGAGGCAAGGGCGTCGGAAGAAAGCTGTATGAACACGTAAAAGAATATGCCAAAGAAAAAGGCTTTTACAATATTACCTTAAATGTCTGGGAGTGCAATCCCACGGCAATTAAATTTTATGAGAGCATGGGCTTAAAGCCCCAAAAGATAGGAATGGAAACCATTTTGTAAATCAGAGCCAGGCACGCAGGCGAGCCAGGCACTGCCGAAATTAAAAACTCCTGCAAGTGACTTGCAGGAGTTGGAAGGTAGAAAATGAAATGAAAAAATTTATGATTTGTTAAAAGGTTTCGTGTCTCTCTTTGTTATTACAGTTATTATATTAATTTGTAAATATGAATACTGTTTGACAAAAATGTATTAAATTTGTAAACAATTATGTATTAAATTGTGAACAAAATAACAATCTTGTTCATAATTTACTGTGAATTCTCTATACAAACTTCGACCATATCGGCCAGTTCTTTTCTGTAATCATCGTTTAAATTCAGGGTTTTAAGCACTCTTTTTACGTGCTCAAAGTCTTTGCCGTTCACATATTCGCTTCTTCGAAGGATCATTCCAAATTCTGCAACAGCCGCCGCAAACATAAAATCATCGGAAGGAACACCTGTGACATCTTTTTTGCCGATGCTGTATTCAAGTAAGTTTGAAACATCACCTGCAGGGGCTTTGTAACGGATTTTAAGGGTTAACCATTCGTCGGAGTTCTTTGCTGTATCTGTAAGAGAGCTTGTCTGATATTTAAGGCCGGCTCCTTCAAATGAATTTTTGGCAGGTACGATTTCATAAAGAACCGTTACCGAATGACCTGCACCGATTTCACCTGCGTCCTTTGTATCATCTTCAAAATCTTCTGTGTTAAGCATTCTGTCTTCATATCCTAAAAGACGGTATTCTTTTACATATGCGGGGTTAAATTCAACCTGGAGTTTCACATCCTTTGCAACCGTTACCATATTTGCACCGAATTCCTCAACGAGTACTTTTTTGGCCTCTGCGGCAGAATCGATATATGCATAGTTTCCGTTACCATCATCTGCGAGTGTTTCGAGTCTTGAGTCCGAATAATTACCCATTCCGTATCCCAGGACAGATAAGAAAATGCCTTCTTCAGCTTTCTCTTTAATCAGTTCTGAAAGCTCGCTTTCGCTTGTGATTCCGAGATTAAAATCACCGTCGGTGGCAATGATTACTCTGTTGTTTCCGTCTTTTATGAAGTTTTCTTTTGCGATTCTGTAGGCTTCTTCAATACCGCCTGCACCGTTTGTGCCGCCGTATGCGGTAAGAGAGTTGATTGCTTCTTTTATGGTGTCTTTGTCTGCACCGCTTACGCCTTCAAGAACCGTCTCATTTCCGCTCGCATAGGTTACGATGGATACTCTGTCTTTCTTGGAAAGGTTATCGACCATCATACAGAAAGATTCCTGCACAAGGGGGAGTTTGTTGAAGGAATACATGGATCCGGAGACATCGATGAGCAGAACGATGTTGGAATCTTTTGCCTTTGCGTAGTCTATCTTTTCTGTCTGAAGGCCGATACGAACAAGTTTATGGTTCTTTTCCCAGGGGCAATCAGAGATTTCTGCATTTACTCCGAAAGGTTCCCCCTTTTTAGGTCCGTCATAATCGTAGTTAAAGTAATTTATCATTTCTTCGATTCTGACCGCGCCCTGAGGGATGGTCTTGGGATCATAATTTGAATAAATGAATCTTCTTATGTTTGCGTATGATGCGGTATCCACATCTGCGGAGAAAGTGGAAAGAGGAGATAACGATACGTTCTTAAAAGGATTTTCTGCTAACGCATCATATTCCTCGGTATTAAATTCTTCATCAAAGTCATAAGCACCGTATCCGAAGGCAGTTCCGCCGTATTTCTGATATGAAGGCGGAAAGGCTGTAGGTGAAGCACTGGAAGCATTTGCGGAGCTTGCGCTTGAGGTCGTTGCAGCCGCTGACATTGAAGCGCATGAAGACATTGTCATCGATGGTCCGGCGGTGTAATAATTGTAAAGAGGATGATGCTCATTTTCATCTTCAGCGACTTCTTTTCCCGTACATGCAAAAAGCGTCATTACAGCCATTGAAACGGCTAAAATCCGCATAAAATTCTTTGTAAAAGTCTTTTTCTTAATCATATTTTTTCATTCCTTTCCGAAATTGTTTTCTGAATATAGAACAATGATTAGAGAAATTCGTTACAAAGAATTAAAAATTTGGTAAAATGTTTAGGAGCGTTGCTCGGGAGAAATATGAAAATATTGGAGGGAAATTACATGTTTGATTTTAAATATTTTACACCTACTAAGGTTGTATTCGGCAAAAATACCGAGAGCAAAGTAGCTGAGCTCATAAAAGAATTCGGCGGCACCAAGGTTTTAATTCACTACGGCGGCGGTAGCGTTGTACGTTCCGGTCTTTTAAAGCGTGTTACAGATACGCTTGATGCTGCAGGCATAAGCTACGTGTCACTCGGTGGCGCAGTTCCCAATCCTCATCTCGGCCTCGTATATGAAGGTATCGAACTTTGTAAAAAAGAAAATGTTGATTTCCTTCTTGCAGTTGGCGGCGGTTCTGCGATTGACTCTGCAAAGGCAATTGGCTATGGCCTCGCAAACGAAGGCGATGTGTGGGACTTTTATGATTATAAAAGAAAAGCTGAAGGATGCGTTCCTTTGGGCGTTATCTTAACCATTGCCGCTACAGGAAGCGAAATGAGCGATTCTTCGGTTATTACCAAGGAAGAAGGTCTCGTAAAGAGAGGCTACAGCTCAGATTTCGGACGTCCTAAATTTGCGATTATGAATCCCGAGCTTACAATGACTCTGCCTGATTATCAGACAGCCTGCGGATGCACGGATATCATGATGCATACGATGGAAAGATATTTCACACAGGGCGGAAATATGGAGATTACCGATGCGCTCGCAGAGGGTCTTTTACGAACTGTTAAAAAGAATGCTGTTATTCTTCGCGATGATCCGAAGAACTATGAAGCGCGTGCGGAAGTTATGTGGGCAGGAAGCCTTGCACACAACGGCCTTACAGGCTGCGGAAACGACGGCGGCGACTGGATGACTCACAAATTGGAGCATGAACTCGGCGGTCTATATGATGTTGCTCACGGTGCAGGCCTTGCGGCAATCTGGGGAACATGGGCAAGATACGTATACAAGAACTGCCTTCCCAGATTTAAGAAATTTGCTCTTAACGTAATGGAAGTTGAAAATACCGGAACTGATGAAGAAATCGCTCTCCGCGGTATCGAAGCTCTGGAAGACTTCTACAGAAGCATCAATATGCCTACAAACCTTCGTGAATTAGGCGTAAATCCTACCGAAGAAGAACTTGCGCTTATGGCTAAGAAGTGCGCAGTCGGTGTAGGCGGTGAAATGGGCTCTGCGAGAGTACTTAACGAGGCAGATATGCTTGCAATCTACAAGGCAAGTGTTTAAGGAAAACTATGTTTAAACTCTGGGTTAAAGAAATAAAAGACAATCATCTTTTACGAGATGTAACAATCGAAGATAAGACGGACGATACGCGTACTCATAAAATAATGCATTCGCTTGAAAAGGCCTGCGTTGGCTTTGATCTGGCGTTTCCGATATGGCTTAACACCAACGTAAAGGAATTCAAAAGACATTCGAGAACGAGGTTTTACAAGGATTCGTTTATCGAGAGCGTAGAGTTTGATTATCTTGAAATACAGATTTTGGAAGAATAATTAAGTAAAAGCAGGAGGGAGAAAATCCCTTCTGTTTTTAGGAAAAAAGAGGTTAAAAATGGAATTTGTAATATCACATCTTTCTAAAAGTTACGGTAAGCATCAGGTGTTAAATGATGTTGATTTTACATTTGAAGAAGGAAAAATTTACGGTTTGCTCGGACGAAACGGAGCAGGCAAAACAACGCTTTTTAACTGCCTAAACAGTGATACCGAGATTAACTCCGGAAGATTCTTTTTTAAGACTGACGATAAAGAAGAGAAGGTCGATGCGGACGATATCGGATATGTTTTATCAACGCCGACGGTTCCCGATTTTTTAACCGGCAGAGAGTTCATTAAGTTTTTTATCGACATTCACACAGAGACCATAAAAGATGTAAAACCCATTGACGAATACATGGATTACGTGAGAATTCCCGAGGATACGAGAGACCGACTCATGAAGGATTATTCGCACGGAACCAGAAATAAAATGCAGATGTTAATCAATATGATTGCATCTCCGCGCCTTATGCTTTTAGATGAGCCGCTGACATCTTTGGACGTCGTTGTGGCAGAAGAGATGAAGGATATTTTACGAAGCCAGAAAGAAGGCAGAATAATCATTTTCTCCACACATTTACTTGATATCGCACTGGATTTATGCGATGAAATAGTTCTTTTAAATCACGGTCAGCTTGAGGTGGTTGATAAGAGCAATCTTGATAATGACGATTTCAAAATTAAAATAATCGAGGCCCTTAAAGATGCAGAAGACTCTTAATACATTAAGAATTATTTTAAGTATTGAAAATACGGTAAATATCAACGAAATACTGAATGCGGTAAGACATATTCCTTTTATCGGAAAATACATTCCCGAAAAGATTTACGGGCTCTGGATTATTAAGTTTTTTGCGACCGTAATGTCGGTTATCTCGGAGGTTGCAAAGGCGTTTTTCGGAAAGCTCGGACTCTTTGTGCTTTTGTTTTTTGTTTCGGGCTTTGTAAGTGCTTTTGAAAGACCTGATCAGCCGATGGCTTTTATCTACGGATTTGTCATTATATCCATAGGTTTAATGTTTATTTACAACATATTCAGGAACACGCCCGAGGGAGAATATGCGGTTTTCCACATGGGCATGGATGCAAAAGAATATGTTAAAGCCAGGTTTTTATATGATTCCTTTAACGTAATCTTAGGATATACGGTATTCGGTATTCCTGCGGCTCTTTTAGCAGGCGTTAAGTGGTATATGGCAATTCTTTTACCGCTTGCAGGCATAGGATTTAAAGTGGCTCCGCTTGGAACAGAGATGAGCATTTATGCGTTCAAACAGTCGCTTGGAAGAAAGAAAAACAGAAAAGGCGTTCCTGTTACATTAGACGGAAATCTGATTGTAAATTCGCTTATTTTTTCTGCCGTATTTTTCTTTGGATGCATAGGCGGCGGACTGATTTTGTTTTATAAATTTTATCTGCCGGTTGTGATTATTTATCTTTTATCTGTTGTTGCTATTGCCCCGGGACTTTCCCTTATGAAAAAGTTCCCGTTCGAACTATACAAAACCGCTCTTTATGCTGACAAGGTAAGGGGTGAGCTTATTAAGAAGCAGCAGAAAAAGGAGATGGGGCAGAGCTTCGAAGTTAAGATTAATGAGGCCGAAGGAAGCAAACGCGGTTCAAAAGGATATAAATATCTTAACGAAATTTTCTTTAAAAGACACGCTGCTGTTTTCTGGAAAAACCAGATTATTCCGACTGCGGTTACCGTGCTTGGAATAGCGCTGATGAGCCTGCTTTTATACTATGAAATTACCAGGTGCGAAGATGTTATGAGTGAATCGGTTTTAAGGTATTTATTCTCAAAGCATCCGGGTATTTTTATATTCTTACTCAGCATCTTTAATACAGGCGCATTTATGTCGAGAGCGATGTTTGCAAGCTGCGATTCTTCGATGCTTGTGTACGGCTTTTACAGAACGCCTGAGTCTCTTAGGAAGATGTTCAGATTAAGAGCATTTTCGATATTTAAGTTTAATATGATTGTATCTTCACTTATGATGATTTTCGTCATTGTAACGCTTGTTTTAACTGGCGGAGAAAGGTACTTCGGAGAATATATTTCGGTTATTGTTAC
>JAEEGG010014057.1_pt1 | contig 17007 bp, 10 predicted proteins | sample 9134161 | NCBI WGS metagenome assembly JAEEGG01 (sample SAMN16246543, study PRJNA631951) | gut metagenome | biome: gut microbiome; feature: rumen; material: CR-attached | host: Bos | place: Iran: Karaj | collected 2018-10 | reverse complement strand
AACCGCAGAAACGCAGGCTTCACCGATGAGGAGCGTGAGAAAATGACCACGCTGCTCAATGCAGGATTTACCGACACTTGGCGTTTCTTCAACCCCGATGTGGCCGATGTCTATTCGTGGTGGAGCTACCGCTTCAGGGCTCGCGAGAAGAATGCCGGCTGGCGCATTGACTACTTCCTGGTGAGCAACCGCCTGCAAGAGCGCTTGACCGATGCCAAAATCCATACCGAGATCTACGGCAGCGACCACTGTCCCGTCGAGGTGGATATCAATTTTCAGTAAATCAAAAGAGGCCATCGCCCTTTAAACTCTAAACATTAAACTCTATACTTACATGCCACAGACAGTACAGAAGAAATATGACTTTGACCGCGTGGTCAGGATGGTGTTGACCGTCCTCACTATCGCTGTTGGCGTGTGGCTCGTCAACTACCTGAGCCCAGTACTGATGCCTTTTGTCGTTGGCTTTATTCTAGCCTATATCATTGAGCCGCTGGTGGAGTGGCTGCAACGCAAGATGCGCATCAAGGCACGCGGGATTGCTGTCGTGCTCGCCCTGATTATCGTCATTGCAGTGATTACGGGTTTGTGCTGGCTCGTTATCCCTTACCTGATTGACGAGTTCGGCGCGATGTCCAAGCAACTTGCCGCCTATGCCAAATCCTCACTCAGGATTCCGTATGTCCCCTCCGAAATCAACGAGTTCATCCAACGCTACATTGATTTAGAGAAGCTCAATGAGCTCTTCTCCAAACAACAGTGGATGGATCTTATCAATAAGGCCGCCTCGGGTGCATGGTCGGTAGTTGGCGGAACGATGAGCGTCATCTTCAGCATCGTGTCGTGGTTTATCGTGCTGTTGTACATGTTCTTCATTCTGCTGGATTTCAACAAGTTGTCGCGCGCCTTCAAGGCTGCTATTCCTGCACGCTATCGTCGCATGGCACTGCGCATCTTCGGTGACGTTGCCGACACCATGAGCCGCTACTTCCGCGGTCAGGCGGCCGTATCCTTCTTTGTGGGCGTAATCTTTGCCATCGAGTTCTACATCATCGGTCTGCCGATGGCGATTGCCTTCGGTCTGTTTGTAGGACTATTGAACATGGTGCCTTATCTCCAGCTCATCTCCATCCCCATTGCCGCCTTCCTGTGCCTGGTGGCTACAGCGGCTACGGGAGGCAGTTTCTGGGTGATGTTCGGCTGGGTCATCCTGGCTTACATCATCTGTCAAGTCATTCAGGATATGGTGCTCATCCCCACCATCATGAAGAACCAGATGGGCCTGAATCCCGCCATCATCTTCCTGTCATTGTCGTTGTGGGTCTATGTGATGGGCTTTATCGGACTGATTATCGGTCTGCCATTGACGACGCTCATCATCAGCTACTACTGCGAGTTTGTGCTCCATCAGCCCAATCCGCTGAACAAGAGCAAGAAAAAAGAGGTCCAAGACAAGAATGCTCCGCTGGCGCTGACTTCATCCTTCATCAGCAAGTATCACAACGAGAACCATCAGGATAAACACTAAATCAAGCGACAGTTTTTCAACCTCAAATAGCTAATGGCCATAAGCCAAGAGCTAATAGCTAAACATGGACAAGACGTTGATTGTCATCACGGGGCCCACGGGCGTGGGCAAGACGGCGGCAGCCATCCAATTGGCGCAGCAGCTGCACTGTGACATCATCAACGCCGACTCCCGACAGATCTACCGTGGTATCCCCATCTGCACTGCGGCCCCAACACCCGAAGAACTAGCGGCAGTGCCTCATCACTTTGTGGCATTCAAGGACTTGGATGAGAATTATAGCGCAGCACAGTTTGAAAATGATGTCATGACCTTGCTTCCCACGCTGTGGCAACAGGGTGACTATGCTGTACTGTGTGGCGGGTCGATGCTCTATGTGGACGCCGTGTGCCGCGGCATTGACCAGTTGCCTGACATCTCGCCAGAGGTGCGCTCGGCAGTCAAGGAGAAACTAGCCAACGAGGGACTGGAGAGCCTCATGAAGGAATTGGAGCAGTTAGACACGCAGTATGCCGCGACAATTGACCTCAAGAACACCAGCCGCGTCTGCCACGGTGTGGAAATCTGCCGACAGGCGGGTATACCCTACTCCACCCTGCGCACCGGCACCACCAAGCAGCGTGATTTCCGCATCATCAAGTTGGCGCTCAACATCGAGCGCGAGCAACTGTTTGCCCGCATCAACCAGCGCGTGGACCGCATGATTGAGATGGGACTGGAGCAGGAAGCCCGCTCGGTCTATCACCTGCGTCACCTCAACTCGTTGAATACCGTAGGCATGAAGGAGATGTTCGCCATCTTTGACGGCACGATGGACCGCCACACGGCCATCGAACGCATGAAGAAAAACACCCGCGTGTATGCCAAGAAACAACTCACCTGGTACCGCCGTGACCCCAACATCACCTGGGTCACCCCCGACGACGCTGTCACCACAGCCCTTCACATGCTAAAATGACTAGTAGAGACACAAAATCTTGCATCTCCAGGACAGTATTTTGATAATGCCTAACAATGGGAGACGCAAGATTTTGCGTCTCTACAGGCCTCAGCAGGCTAACCTGTTGAGCTCAAGAGGATATTCTCATCGAACTCACATTAATATAGATATTCCTATTGGTCAGTCGAGAAGTTGGGCGATGGTGTCCTTGACACGGCGGGCGGTGGTGTAGTCGAGGGCGGCTTCGTTGGCACCTGGGCGACCCATATAGAGGTTAGGATTGACGTATTGCATTGCGCTGAGTTGCTGCTCGCGAGCCGAGAAATGGAACTCGTGCAAACCTGTTGCCTCTTGCAACTGGCGGATGTTCTGCTCGGTCACGCCGCTGCCAGCCATGAGAATAATGCGACCAGCCGCCTGTCGGTTGAGACGAGCCAAGAGGTCTGCACCCTGGATGGCCTTGGGTTGCTGTCCCGAGGTGAGAATACGGTCAAAACCGAGGTCAATAACCGTTTCCAAGGCCTGTTCGGGATTGGCGGCGCGGTCAAAGGCCCGATGGCAGGTCACACTCATGCCCTTGCTGCACTCCATCAGGTAACGGTTCTTCTCGATGTCAAAAGTACCGTCAGCATTCAGGCAACCGAACACCACGCCATCCACGCCCAAGTCGCGGCACACGGCAATGTCGGCTGCCATGCGCTCCACTTCCAGGTCGGTATAGAGAAAGTCACCACCACGGGGACGGATAATCACGTGCAGGCGCGTTGTAGTCAACACACGCCGTGCCACCTTGATTTCGCCATAACTGGGCGTCGTTCCACCCTCGGGGATGCCGGCACACAGTTCCACACGGTCGGCTCCTCCCTCTTGTGCCGCAATGCAGGATTCCACCCCATTGGCGCACACTTCTACCATAAATTCTTCTCTCTTCATATCTCCATCAAATTAGTGCAAAATGACACATACCCATTTCTATTTTAAACGATTGATGACTTGGTTACTTCCTGGTGATGCTTGTGAGCCACTCGGCAATGTCGGTAATTACCTGGGGAGCCAGGGTCTCCTGAATAGTAGCATAGTTGGAGCTGCTTTTCCAGTCGGCACAGGTCTGGAACATGTGATTCAGACCCTCATAGGGCTTTACGGTGGCATGAGGCACTAGGCGAGCGATAGCATTGAGGTTATCTTCGCAGGCCACTTGACTGTCAAGCGTGCCGTTGATAGCAAGCATCGGACACTTGATGTGCTTGAGGTAGTCAGTGGGATCATACTGAACCAAGTATCGTTGGCTGGGCGATATCCATAATTTAATCATTGACTCATAGAGTTGATTCTTCATGGGCTCGTAGTTTTTCATTGACTCGTGGAACGCTTTTTTCATTGACTCGTAGAGTTCTTCATTCATCGGCTCGTTGAATTCTTTATTCATTGAATCGTAGATTTGCTGTACTAGGCTTGAGTCTGGGGCAAAAATATGGCTCATTAGTTGTGAGTCATTCTCATCAATAAATTCCCTTAACTTCTGACAAACCGTAGCTGAATCAGTTGGCTCGCTCAGGATTTCCAATATACGGTCATTGAGTTGCATTGCCGCTTCATTCGGTTCAATACCCAATGTTGAAGGAATCATCCGCTTCTGCTTTTTTGCCATCTCCAGCCCAGTGGTCCCGACACCTGCCATCGAAACAATAAAAGCTACTTCATCAGGATAGTTAGCAGCATTTATTATAGCGATGCAACCACCCTCGCTATGGCCCAAAATGCCCACCTGCGAAGCATCCACCTCGGGGCGTGACATCAGATAGCGTAAACCAGCCATAGCATCCTCGGCCAAGTCCTTGGTAGAGGTGGATAACAACATATTAATATTAATTGAATCTCCTACACTGCGTTTGTCATAGCGCAACACCGCAAAACCTTGCCTGCACAGGGCATCAGCAAGCAAGAGGAACGGTTTGTGGCGGAACATGTTCTCATCGCGGTCAAGTTCTCCAGTTCCATGTACAAACACAACGGCAGGAAAATGGTTGCCTTCGTTTGGCAGGGACAAGGTACCCACCAGCCTGATATCACCGTTGTTGAAAGTCACTTCCTCGCTATGGTAGGGCTTATTGTTGTCGGCCTCAATGGCGGCTTCCTGAGGGCGGTCAGTTCCTCTGTTGCCCCTCACCAAATTCATGGGCAAATCCATTCCCATAAAAGAGAATGAACCATGAATCGTATCACCCACCAGTGTACCCCGAAGTTTTAGAGTTCCTAGATATTCTATGGTCAACTCATTGCCGATAATGGTCGCCGGAAACTCCAAATGCTTCATTTCCTGCATAGTCGAATCTGACCTAAATGGCTTAACCAGATCTGACAGATCCCAAATAACAGAGACGCTGTCATCGGTCTGATGGATATTGAACTTTAAGGTTCTTGAATAGGGACCAGCTTCTAAGGCGCCAGTCCATGAGCCGTTAAAGTCTTGGCCGTTGGCTGTGCTAGCGAAAGCTGCAACAACCATCACAATCAAGCCCAACATTGCCTTATAAGTAAAACTCTTCATAATCTATCATCTTGATTGGTTAAACATTTCTTGTTTGCTCTTTTTGCCCATTAGACGCAAGAAGTATCCTATTTGCTACACAAAAAACAAAGATGTTTAAGAAAAACAAATGGCCATGAATTGTCACGTGATGATGAAACAATTCGCGGCCATTCGTTATCCATCAAATCCCCTACTGCAAGAGAATCATGTCGATGAGTGCATTGATGTCGGCAATGTTGATCTCACCGTCACCGTTCACGTCGGCAGCAGGCAACGTGTCAACTGTCAAGATAGTGTCGATGACCGTGTTGACATCTGCAACATTGATTTCACCGTCGCTGTTCACGTCTCCGATGGCCGATTCGGTATGATAGAGGGCAAAGTCATCAATATAGGTAGCTGCAGAGCCGGCTATCATGGCGACACGGAAGATGGCAGGCTGGGCGGCAGTCAGATGAAGCATCCACATGGCGTTGACTGTGCTCTTCTCGGGCACGTCAATGGCTTCGCGGTCATCAATATCATAAGCCCTCTGCCACGAATTGCCACCATCAAGTGAATACTCCAGCGTGTACTTGGCTGCACTGGCCGATTGGTTGAAGATGTTCGCCTGAGCCATAAAGAAGTTGCCACGAAGGGGCTGATCGTTGCAGAACGAGCTGGCCTTCTTCATCATGATAGAGTGTTCACCGTTGCAGCGGCCCTCTCCTGGTGCACGAACGCCGCACTTAGTAAAGTTCCATGTAGTAAACTGGCCCTCGACACGTTTAGCGTTTGTGCTGCTGTTGGCTTCCATCGACTCAAAGTCCTCGGCAAGTTCGTTGCAGATCGGCAGAACAAAGACGGGCACCTTGAATTCGGTACTGCCACTGTACCAATCTTCCATAAAGAGCAAATCATTACCACTCTCGTCTTTCAGTACCAAGTCATAGCGTCCCCACTCGGCGGGGGCAGTAATCTGCATCGGATAGTTCTTCACCGTATTGCTGGGAATCATTACCTCGCACATTTCACTGGTAGTCACTTCGCTGCCATCCCGCATCATTGCCAGATAAACATTACCCACCGGGCCATCCTCATTATACCAAACATTATAGGTCAAGTTGACACCCACATCTAACGTCTCGTTGACCGTGATGCCACCAGGCACGACAAACGAATCCACTGTGTAGGTGTTAGACAAGAAGCAATCCTTCAGATAGGCCACGCCATTGCTCACCAGCATTTTGACATACAACTCCTTGCCGCTGAAATCCAGCACTTTCTGGTCATAGTGCTCACCTCCATCGATGGAATAAGCCAACTTGATTTTATACTCACCTTCCTCCAGCGAGTTCAACACATCAAGGTACAGATATTGTCCTGAAGACCACCAACGGTCATCCAGGTATTTCTTGTAATCAAAGCGCAGATTCTGACGTTCCACACCGTTCTCGTCAAAGACACCTAAAGACATCGGAATCAAGGCATAGTATATCTTACGATTGTCTCGCTGATCGTAACCTGCCGTATCCAACATATTGCCCACAGCAGTGAAGTTATCCATATTCATGATGATTGTGCTACCCAACGACACCGATGGTGTCTTGGGCACCAACTGGCTGCGAATGTAAAGGACCTTATTGACGTCATCATTCTGAGTCTCGGGAACAAGACCGAGAACAGCATCCTGCATATACTCGAAATTATATTTTCCAGGAATAAGAAGCCAACAGAGGAAATAGCCGTCATAGGCACCGCCCCAACCCCAATTGACATGATAATAGCCATCGGTGTTAAAGCCATCGAACACAAAAGCATGTCCACCAGAATCCTGACCTGAAAAATCATAGCCACAATAGACGATAGGCCTGCGGGCGCTGAGTTCATCCGTCAGCATCTGGTCCCACTCAGCAGCGTTAAAATAATCACGTTCAACCAGATAACAGTTGTCACCATACTTGAAATAACGCTTCATCGCATTCATGGCAGCGCGCTCAGAAGCGCCACTGCTGCTGCCATAGCCCATATCCATTGAAATGCCCACATCTGACATCAGCTTGGCTACAGCCTCACAGGACTCGGGACTGCTGCTGGAATCATAGCTGTCGAGCATCAAATCCCAGCGGTAGTGTGACTGGCTGAAGTCGGCACTGAGTTCAGTGACGGTCATGTCATTCACATTGCAGACGTAGGAATGGCTTCCCTGACCGACCGAGGGCCACTGGTGATAATTCATCACCTGGGCAAAGGCGGTAGCCACACACCCTGTCACGGCACGGTTGGTAACTCCATTGCCATCGGTATAGGTCGGGCAAAGGTCATTGTACGGAGCACTCTGATCCCAAAGGGTAGTCATGAGAGGAGCGACAGCCGCAGCCCGCTTGACAGGCTGGTAAGCCACCACGTCCTCATGTGACTGCATGAATGCGATTTGCCTGTTCATCTCGTTCATCCAGTACTGCACTGATGAAGGCAAAGCGGAAGTTGAAAAATCTCCCCTATCGCCATAGCCCAACACTTGTGGCAAGCGGTCATCTCCGGCAACAACGACAAAGCCGCCATTACGGCCACGATCATAGATATAAAAACGATCATTCTCGGCAGTATAAGCAAGATGTACCCCTGAAGGAGTAGCAGGCGCCATCATCCGCGATGACTTGGATGAAAAGAAATCGACAGCCACTTGGCGGGCTTCTGCCTCGTTGATTGAAGCCGCTTGCAGGCTGTAAAACGTTGCCATCGCAATGGCTAAGATGAATAGTATTCGCTTCATAGTCTGAATTCAAATAAATGTCCTAAGGTCAAATAATGGCGCAAAGGTAGTAAAAACAATTCAAAAAGCCCTCTCATGAGAGGATGATGTCAATGACGGCATTAATATCTGCAATATTGATTTCGCCGTCCCCATTCACATCGGCAACAGGCAGCAAGGCACCCGACACAATCACATCGATGACGGCGTTGACATCGGCGATGTTCACCTCGCCATCAATATTCACGTCGCCAGCGAGCGGCGGGTGCTCGTCAGGCGGCATATTGGCATAGACGAGTTCCATGCCAGGAATCTGCAGGCTATATTGGCTTCCAGTGGTTACGGAATTATAGGTGATGTAGTAATACACCAGATGCAGTGGGAAATTTCCCAAGTCGGCAGCATCGCACAAGCTGTTGACAGGGGCATCTATCGTAATCTCGTCATTGGTCCCCTCTATGGGAAGCTCGGCTGTAACACGCTCTCCGTAGGCTGTCTCAACCAGTATCTTGACTGACTTGAGCTGAATGCCACCAGGTCTCATTCTCAGGCGCAAGGTATCGGGCAGTCCCCACATCTGCACCGGCTTGGCAATCTTAATGTAAGGATTACGGGACGACGAGCCAGTGAAGTCTATCTGCATGCCATTGCCAAGTGCTGTTACCACCCTATCCTTGCCGCCGCTCTGGGTAATCTCCCATGTGGCGGGGTCGATGGGTGCATTCTCTATTGTGGTTATGTGCCCTGTAGGGTTCTCGACACGGACCAGCAGAGAATCGGCAAGCAGGGGATGGCTTGAGCCGACAAAGGTCTGACCATCGGCGACAGCAGTGATAACACCCTGTTCGTCAACCGTGCACACCTCTTCATTGGACGAAGCCCAAGCCACTACCGAAGGGTCCACCTTGTCCAATCCATAGCCGCTGATGCCGTTGATGTTGATGGCATAGGGATGAAAACGGTCAAGCACCACACTGTCGCTTACCAGTTGCCACTGTGCCTCCATGATGGTGACAGGCTGTGCGGCAGTGACGCCATTGTAGGAGACATAGAGGTTACCCGTGGCAGGTGTTGACACCGCATGGAAGTTGCCCTGTTCATCAAAGTAACCTACCTGCTCGTCACATGAGAAAGTGCAGCCCTGCAGGTTACGCGTCTTCAAGACGCCATACTGGTTATAGCCCCACACGTCAAATGCCGTGGTCGCCGAAATCGACAGGTTGTAACAACGAGGCTCAAAACTGATGATGCCTATCTCGTCGTCCTCGGGGGCCTTAGATACAAACAAGCAACCGTTTCCCACGGCACGCACGGGCCCATCACTGGGATGATTTAGCACCTCGTCATTGACCAGGATGCACGATGAACCACCACCATCCAGGTTCACGGCATTGACGGCACCCAAAGCTTCGAAGATACCTTTCATCTCATAGAGTTTCACACCGATTGACGACATGTGACGACCATCTACCACGACAAAGTAGAGTCGTGTGCTGTCGGCATTAAAACCGATGGCCGTGCGGGGATGGCGCTCGGCCCAGTCATCCATGAACTGGCCGTTCTGCATGATGATATGGTCGCTGCCACCGATGAGTTGTTGTATCTTCACATCTTGCGGGCCGTTGTTGAGCGTTTGTCGGAAACTGATGTCCATCTGGTCGCCCACGTTCATCCATTCGGTCTGATTGGCGTAGGTACCCTTGAGCCACAAGATGGCCTTTCCGTCGGGGATGGTTCTTGAACCTTGGGCATCGAAGATGTCCTCAATGACGCAGTGCTCCACGCCGATGGCATTCCAGCGGAATTCACCCTCGGCGGGACGAAGCAGCACCATCTTACCCGAGTTGGAGCCGTCATAGGTCTTAGGGCCGTAGCTGCGGGTAAAGAGGAAGGACTGGTTGGCGGCAATGTTCTCGTAACCATAACGCATGCGGTTCACCAGATTGAGCGAAAACGAATGGTCGCCACTGGTTACCGTACCAGAAAATGTCAAACGATCAATATAGGGACGGTTGTCATCATCCAACACCAGACACGCGCGATTGTGGCTACTCAGCACCAGTTCATCGTTGCGCACCTGCCCGCTTAGGGGAAGGCCCACCTCGTTGGACGGTGCCGTCATGAAGAAGTCGCCGTTCATAGCACCCACCACTTCATGGCCGGGACGGTTGTTGCGTATCGCCATATTGACGGGTGTCTCACTACCCACCGACTTATCGGCGCCCAAGCAGGTTTCCATCATGATATAGGGGTTGGTCAAGTCCATCTCGACCACGCTTATCTTGAGCGGCAACGCCGGGATGTCATATTTGGCAGCCGTCACACCCGGTCCTGCCAGATGCGGGAAGATGAGCGTGTCCACATCGTAGGCCTTGTCACCAATCACCCACTGGTCACGGGCAGTGCCTGCTGCCGTTGCCAGCAGCAGGACAAAGACCGTTAAAAAGAACTTTTTTCTCATGCTTTCAATATCAAATCTAACACAGCATTGACATCGGCAATATTCACCTCGCCATCACCGTTCACATCTCCGGCAACCGTAGTCTTACCCGACAGAATCAGGTCAATCACGGCATTGACGTCGGCAATGTTCACCTCGCCGTCACCATTCACGTCACCAGGTTTACCCTGGGGCTCCTCGCCAGCACTCACGTTGCGGCCGATTTTATAGACTGCCATGCCGTTATAGGCCTTGAAGGTGAGCAGCGTCACTTCCTCATAGCCCTCGTCATCAACACTATAATCTACAGCAAAACAGTGTACGCGCAGGCCGCTGTCGTTCACCTTACCCAGACTGTCGGCCGGAATCTTCCAGTACTTGGTCATGCCGCCCAGGGACTGTCCCTCGCCCAACTCACAGATGTTGGCCTGGCAGCCGTGGCCGTTACCGTTCATATCGGCGTTGACATACACAAGGAAGTCACGGCCTTCCAACTTGAACTCAATGCAACCATTGGGCTGGGACTGGGGCCACAATTCAGGATCAGTATCCTCAAACGAATCAATGACCGAACCCGAGAAGTCGTACACCACCGGTGCCGTGTCAAAGCAGTCGATATAGAACATCTCGCCGCTATAGCGCGAATCCTCGTCGGGACCCTCAATCATCTTGATGACAGGAGCCAGGGAGAAGCCCGTCTTGGTCTCGGGGTAGAAATTGATAACGTCCATATAGGGATCACCATCAAAGCCGCCTTCCCATTCACCGCCCTGGTCGGCATGCATGCGGTACAAGGTGGGGAAACCTGGGTCGGCTGTTGAACCAGACACCGTCATGATGTTACACTCGGCCTCCTCAAGCGTCAGGTCACCAATGATGTCCAGATAGTCGGTTCGTTGGGGTGCGTCACCTTTATCCATTTCAACTACCAGGGTCAACTCGCCCGTCTCGGTATCTACCAGATAAACAGGCACATACTGCTGAGCCGTGCTTGTCATGGGAGCCACCCAGATGTGGTGGAAACTGTCCCTGCCGATGCTTGCTACACCCAGGAAACGGCCATAGGGCTGACCGTCAAGATATAGAGGCAAGTCCTCAAGCTGATGACCATCGGCCACCGAGAAACGGTGAATGACCGACTGGGAAATGGTATCATTGCCGATAATGACTGCCTTTTCCTCGCTTCGTGCCACATAGATGATGCCTTGGTCCATCGTCGCAGTGCGGGCACGCTGGTTGCAGATGACATTTTCCGTATAATCGGTACCGCAATGTACGCGGTCAAAGATCCATTGATTCACGATTTTGATGCCGTTCACTTCGGGATAGGTCTGACCATCGGTCTTGGCCATCATACTCAAAGCAGCGACAAGCATTGTGACAGAAAGAAGTAATAATTTTTTCATTGCAGTGAAGAATTTTGGATTTATCGTTGTTGATTTAAAAACGCCCACGGATTGACGCGGATGTGGTGTACACCCCGGGCAATCCGCGGGCAATAGTATTATCATGCCACTCTCAGGCGGCAGTCATGTCAAGCGTTCAGAATGATGTCAAGGACGGCATTGACATCGGCGATGTTCACCTCGCCGTCACCGTTCACGTCGCCCGAAGCCGAAACAACGTTTGACAGAATCATATCGATTACAGCATTGACGTCGGCGATATTCACCTCACCGTCACCGTTTACATCACCAGGCTTACTGGGCTGCGGCTCGTCGCCAAAGACGTTGCTGCCAATCTTGTAAACGGCCATACCGTTATAGCACTTGAAGATGAACAGGGTCACTTCCTCGTTACCCTCGGCATCAACGCCATACTCAACGTTCATGCTCTGTACACGTGTACCGCCATCGCTCACGGCACCCAACTCATCAGGTACCATCCAGTAGCGTTGCATGCCTTCAAGGGTCATGCCCTCACCCAACTCACAGATGTAAACCTGGCAAGCCTTATTGACCATGGTTGCCTCATCCACACCGGTATATTGGGCTGCAACAAAGACGATGAAGTTGCGGCCATCAAGGGTGAACTCACACACACCGTTAGCACCAACGTCCATGGGCCAGAATGCAGGATCCACATTCTCGAAATCCTCCACCTTGTTGCCTGTCACATCATAGAGGATGGGAGCGGTGGTAAAGCCGTCGATATAGAACAACTCACCGCTGTAGCGTGTATCCTCGTCCTCGCCAAGCACCATCTTGACAACGGGAGCATAGCCCCATTGTACAACGGTCTCGGGATAGAAGTCCAAAATAGCGAGATAGGGGTCACCGTCAAAGCCACCATAGAAATCGTCGCCCTGGTCTGCATGCCAGCGATAGATATACTCTGAGCTGGCGCCCACAGTCATGATGTTGCACTCGGCCTCCTCGCGGGTGATATCACCCATCACGTCGATGTAGTCGCAACGCTGCAAGGCGTCACCCTTGTCAAGCTCGGCAATCAATGTCAATTCGCCTGTCTCCTTGTCCACCATGTAAACCGACTGGGTCGTAGCCAGGTTGCTGGAGAAGGGAGCCATGTACAGGTGGCCAAAATTGTCCATGCCCACCGTGTTGCTGCTCAAGGTTGCACCTCCGTAGATTTCACCGTCCAGTGTCAAGTCCAATTCCTTGACCAACTCGCCGTTGGCAGCATTCACTTTGTAGATTACACTCTGAGCCAATGTGTCGGTGCCCAAAATGACGGTATTGGCATTGGAACGTGCGATGTAGATAAAGCCGTCCTTCATCACCGCAGTGCGGGCACTGGTGTTGCAATAGGGCATGTTGGACCACACATCAGGCGTATGGGCGCGATCCTGAATCCACAGGTTCTTGATACCGATGTCGTTAACTCGATCATAGGCAACACCATCGGTCACAGCCCCTGCTGCGGCCAAGCCTGAAACAATTAAAAGAAACGAGAGTAAAAATTTCTTCATAAACGATTGTTTTTTAGTTAGTTATGTTATACTTAATATATTTCTATCCTTAAAACAAGCAAAGTTATATAAAAAAACTTTACGCTCAAAGTGCTGAACCACTTTTATTCTATTTTTCGGTTGCCAGAAGAATAATCAATAGATTCTTGCCAACAGCTAAGAACCGACAATCAGATCAATCAGCGCATTAACATCGTTGATATTGACCTCTCCGTCGGCGTTCACGTCTGCCCTACTCCACACCTCATCACTACTGTTGCCACCAAGGATAAGATCTATCAGCATATTGACATCATTGACCCCTAATTCTCCGTCGGCATTGACATCACCATGCAATTCAGGGACATAACCCAGTTGCTTGTCCATCCACATGATGCGTTCAATGAGCCAACGCTTGAGAAACGCGATTTCATCGGCAAAATCCTTTGCGACATAGTAATTGGGCCAGACATATATGCCCCAGACCGGATAGGCTCTGCTGTTGCGAGACTCTGCGCCACGGACAGTGAGCACCCGAGCCAACGAGTCAATCTTCGCCATCAGGCTATCGATGCGCAGATTACTGCTTCGATATTCTGCCCATCGCTCCTTGAGGTGTTGCTTGTATTTGGCCTCTTTATTGAGTTTATACCACCAGAAGGGGACCATATCGGTTGATGCCTTCTCAGGCAGGATATCATTTATCTGATAGGCCCATGTGTCAGTGCGAAAACCATCTTGATAATTGGCATTACCGTAGGCAAGGTTCATATCCCAAACAACCAACTTAAACCGCGGGTCAACGCTATCGCGGCGCTTGTAGAACTTGCAGCTCAATCGGTAAGCATCAATGTTGTGACTGATTTCCATCGCCAACTGATAATCGATAAACGACATCTCGTCAATATACAAGCTCTCACCCGTCTTACTGTCGCGGAAAGTGTAATTGGCCAAGTTAAACTCCATCTGATTGATACAGTCTTGAATATAGGCCATCTGTGCGGCAGTAATATCGTCATATTCAGGATACTCATATTGGAAATGAATCAGTGTCGTCGGGATGCTGCTGCCGTTGCTGCGAACAGGCAGATACATCGAGTTATAACAATGTCCGTCGTCACGGTCCACCTCCAAGAGATACCCTCCGGTGAGTTCATCGCCCTCCTCACCAGGGTCCTCAAGGTTAAGTCGGTTTGCCCCCTTGGAAACCACTTCGCACAAGAGAAAAACGCCGTAATAGACATCATTGCAGATCACTTCGCAGAAACGTCCCTGCGGTGTATATTCCATCCATGGTCTGGAAATCTCAAACGCCAAGATGTCTCGTATCATGCTCTTGTCGTTATAAGGAGCAAGCAGAGCCCATGTGTTGTCCCGAGGCATTCCCAAAATCGACACCCGTTTCCATGAGCCGCCCTCCTCCAGAGGTCGGTCCAAGGGCCGGAAAGAATACGGTTTCTTGGCACTATACTCATAGGATGACCTACCCCTATAACGCAGGCCTACAAATCCCTCATAATCAATATGTTGATTTGGATGTAAAACTGTGTCGGCATAATTAATGCGACCTGTTCCATTGTGAATGATTTTCATGCGAGCCGTGACCCTTTTATCACGCTGCACCACGCTATCCACTGTAATCCAGACGATGGGCAGATTGGTCGATGTGAGTTTCACCCTCGGGTTCATCGGTTCAAAGACATACTGTGCGTTGGCAGGGAAACATCCAGCCAACACAACAATCAATGCCAGTTGCAACAATCGTCTCATATCAAACTGCAAATTTACTTCAATCCTCCGTAGTGTCCAAATGGAGAACGCAAGATTTAGCGACCGAAACAAATGTGAATTCAACGAGAACATACCATAGACTCAACTGGTTAGCCTGCTGAAACTTGTAGAGATGCACGATTTTTGCGTCTCCAATTGTTTAACATTACCAGATGCTGCCCCGGAGACGCATAATTTTGCGTCTCTACATAGCTGATGGATTGAGTATCAGTACTTTATTCTTCTCTGAACTCACATTAAACAAGAAAGTGTGACCAGGTTACTCCTGCTGTCACACTTTCTTATTCAGACCGTTAGCGGCGATTATTTGAGGATGATATCAATAATTGCATTGATGTCGGCAATGTTGATCTCACCATCACGATTCACATCGGCAAGCGGAGTAGATGTCATCGAACCGCTAAGGATGATGTCAATGACCGTATTGATGTCGGCAATATTGACCTCGCCGTCAGTGTTGACATCACCGGCGACGACCTCATGATAGACGAACGAACGGATGTCACAGTAATCGGTGTACTGTACCGTCGTACCCGTGGCCAACGTGCGGTAAGCATAGCGGGCACGGATGTAGTAAGTCTTGCCATCGGTGAGTTTTCCAGTGCCCTTGATAGTTCCCAATTCAGGCGTCTCAAAGGTTCCCTCAAGCGTGCCGTTGTAAGAAGAGCGCGTGGGGAAAGAGGTGGAACTGCTGATTTGCACCCTCAACGACCCGGCACCCTCAACGGGTTCAAAGCTCACCACATCGGTATTGTACAGCACTGTATCAGCCTCACTGGGAACGACATATACGGGTACAGGAGGGATGACCTCAAGGGTAGTAAACGACGATACGGGGGTCACTACCGTGGAACTGCCATAGGTAGCCGTCACACGGGCATAATAGGTCGTGGCTCCTGCCAGCCTGTACTTGGGCACCTGCCATTGCGCCTCGGTCAGGCAGATGGTGTCGGGATTGTTCATCGTCGCTAGGGTGGACAGTTCAAGCACATAGTTAGTGCCTGGTGCTCCCGATGTCCATGTGATGACAGGCGTCAGGGAGACGGACGTGGCAGTTGCGGCAGGGGAAGTGATGCGCATCTGCCCCAAGGTGAATTGCCGTAGGTCGCTGGCATTGTCCCACTGATTGAGGCCGCGTGCTACCACTCGCCACCAGTAGGAACCGGCTTTAAGACCTGGGACCTTGGTAAGGGGGCAATTCATCGAGTCCACCTCGACCTGTGCCACAAGCGTCTCCATCTGCTCATCGGCAAAGACCTGCACCACATAGTTGATGCCATCACCGTCCCATTGCAGGGACGAGAGTTCCGATACTTCGGCACCATCCTCGGGATAAAGAAGAATGGGTTTGCTCGCTTGGCTCGGCACAACGCCAGGCATCACCGGAGCATATTCATTCTCCCAGCGGTCAAGAATGGTCACAGCATAGCGGTAACCCTCTCGTTTGTTTTTCGGCATCGTGTATGAGGCCCAGTAACTCACGCCATCGATATACTGCTGTTGGCAATGGAAGTCCTTGTCCTCCACACCATCGGGGATGGCATAGACGACATAGCGCACATTGGGGATGCTGTCCCACGAGAGCATGCCGTCGCAATAGACAAGGTTGGTCACCGTCTGATAGGTCTGGTCCGGTCTGAGCCAAGCGGGAGCGGGGTTCAAAGCTACAGATGAGTAGAGGCTGTCCTTGAGCCATGTGCGCAACTGGCGCACTTTGCCGTCAATGACCTCCTTCTTGTTACGCCACGTGCCGTAGCGAAAATAGACCATGCCCGGATTGCAGCCTGCTGCCATCGCTTCACGCATGACATGTCCCTGCTTGACAAACTCGGCCAACGTCCAACCTTCTTCATCGGGAATCCACTGGCTAATGAAGATGTGGCGGTTAAAGCGCGCTGCCATCTTGCCCCACCAAGTAGTGACACCTGTAAACGTGCCTGTCGTTTTCCAATAGACCTGCGGAGCCAGGAAATCGATGGTGCCTCGGGTCACCCACGCCATCGGGTCACTATAAATCTGGTTATACTGCCAGTCGCTGCCCACGGGACAAGGCTCCACACCATATTTGTCGGCTACAGCCTGAGAGGTGCACGCCACACCGGCGGGACCGATGCCGAAGCGCACCCACGGCTT
>JAEEGG010014055.1_pt1 | contig 17012 bp, 17 predicted proteins | sample 9134161 | NCBI WGS metagenome assembly JAEEGG01 (sample SAMN16246543, study PRJNA631951) | gut metagenome | biome: gut microbiome; feature: rumen; material: CR-attached | host: Bos | place: Iran: Karaj | collected 2018-10 | reverse complement strand
ATAGAAAAGACATTTACGGGACTTAAGGTCAGCAAAGAGGCATTAACACATGAATTTGAAAGACAGAATGAGATCAGACAGGGAAACAGAGACACTGATGAAGCAGGATCCGCAGGGGCAGCCATCCTCTCAGGATCCGGATCTGACAGCTATGAAGGAAACGATAAGAGAACAGTCCGGGATGATACAGAAGCTATTATCAGAGAAGTCAGAGCTGACATCCGCGATAGCAGATCTGAGAGCGGAATTATCATCCGTACAGAAAATAAATCAGTCTCTGACGATGAGCAATCAAAGATTCTCGAAAGAGAACGACGACTTGAGGAACAGCGCCGGGCTCGTGAGCAGGAAAGAGATGAAAGAGCTCGAAGAAAGATGCACCGCTCTAGAGACCGGGAACGCTGAACTTAAGAAACTGGTCAACATGTCCAACGTCATGGCTGTCCGGTCCGCACAGGCCTCACAAAAGGCAGCAGAAAGCAAAGCAGAAAAGGATATATTCAATTCCAGGATATCAGCGAACAAAAAGATATCTGAAGCTATGGATGAAAAAAACGCTGCCATCAGAGAAGCAGACCAGAAAGTTGCCATCGCACAGAAAGAAAGACAGATCTCCCGGACTACCCTGTTCATCACCATATTGTTCTGTGTAGCCGCTTATCCTGATTTCCTGATCGATTCCTGGGATTTCGTAACTGGTTTGATCAAATGGTGCATTGGCATAATATATGATTATTCATTATGGCTTGGCCATCCATATCACACAGAGTTCATTAACGGACTCGAAAAAGCCATACCCTATTCCACAGGTCCGGCATGGATACTGCGGGTATTATCGCTGATCTTTGTCCCTGCGCTGATTTTCGGGATATGCTACGGGCTATACCGAGGATGGCTTTATTACAAAAAACGCTGGTGCAATCTATCACTCAGGGTATTGCTCACATCCCTCGCAGCTGTAATTCTTTTTGGAGAAGGAATTCATGAATACGTAAGCATTAATTTGTGTCTGCTCCATCTGCTGATTCAAATAGCATATCTTTATTGTCTCATATATCTCGATGGCTGTTATGAAAACCGAAATAAAACGGATGAATGGGAGCGGATACAGAATATGTAACCACGAAAAAGCGCTCGCAAAATGCGGGCGCTTCAACTTTCCAAAATTAGAAAACAGGTATCTATTATCATATTTCAGATATAATTCTATCAAATAATTCCTGAATCTCTTTTTCTTCTGATCTTTCTCCTGTCACACGCAGCGTATAGAAGACATTGTCTCTTACCCAGTAGGCTGTAGGATCATAATAATCTCCATTGTAATAACCAAGATTATTCTGTCCGTCAGTAATCACAACCAGTACAGGTATGCCCGACCCGGTAAAAACAGTTTTGTGATCATACGTTGCCATTCCACTGTATCTACTACCTGTTGTATATATATCATCCCTTGATGAAACCACTGCCATTAATGTAATTCGAATTCCTTCGCTATTATAACCGGATGTGATAGTTATTTCATTCAACTCCCGGCCATTTATCTGTGAAGAGGCATTTGCCATTGCCTGAACATGAGATATATCAGGAACTTCCATACCAAAGTACCCAACCTTTTCAAGCCAGTCAAATCCTTCAAGAGGATTATATATTGTGAGTCCGATAGTCTCTTCACATTCAGTCCAAGTTTCACAGTCAAAAGAGATCATACCAGGGATACTGCTTGAAAGCATGCGCTGTTCAGAGGTCATATTATCCCATCTGTTCCATTCCTGTTCGATCATGTCAGAAAGAGATTCCGATATAACAGAAAAATCTGTAGCCAGAAGATCTGTTTCAACCCTGTAAAAAGACTCTTCTTCATCGTTTTTTTCTTCTATAAATCGAACCTCAGAAAACTCTTGTGATTCGTTGCTAAATATAACTTCAACATTCTGGTTTCCATCAAGTTTTTCTATATATTGAACTATAGAATCTTTTTCCGTGTCAGAAAAAGTGTATTCTCCAGAATGAATCTCAACCTTTGCTATTGTCCCATCCTCTGCCATCTCAATATCGGAATAAGCGGATGAACAGTCGGTAGTTTGAACAATTACATCAGCAATACACTCCTGAAGATAGTTCAAATATTTTACATCCGGATCACTATTTTCTGTTGAAAAGGCTACGCTGATAGCTTCTTCGGAATTTGATACTGTATGTCCACATCCCGAAATGATAAGTATCAAAAATGTTATAAGAAGCAGATATCTCCGATACATTTTACACATATTATCTCCCACTTAAGAATGTTATATCACGAAACATCTCCCTCAAGTAAGACACCGTATAAAACAAGTCTGTAATGCCCCGGAGGAAGATCTGAATACGGAATATTTTTAGTCAAGATAACAGTATCTTGCTTTACTTCACTAGGCTTTAGATAAAATAACAAATCGTTAAATACATAATAATGATCACAGTTCATAAAATAAAACCGTGTGGTCATTGTATTTTCAACAAATCATTTAGTAGATCAACGTCAATGCTACCGCTTGCTATTTTCCACACATATCCATCTCTAGCAATGCTATCAGATTGTGCCCAACAAGATATCTTTGTTAATTCATTCCCATCTGCATCATACCATCTAACACTGTATGTCCAACCGGTGCTATCAATCTTTTTGTCTCTATATAAAATCAAAGTATTGAAATTCTCTGTAATCGCAGCGATGGTTTCCTCATCTGTTATTTCAACTTGTGAACCATCGTTACCATATATAATCGTGATTTTCTTTACGCTATCTACGCTAAGTTGCAAAGATTCTTCGGTATTATTACCACATCCAACCAAAGAAAACACAGTAAGAAGTGCGAAAAACAAAGTTATAATCCTTTTCATGGAACGCCTCCACAGAATTTGAATATGTCATTCTTGATTATCCTTTAAAACATCTGACTATCAGAATGATCATTCCCCGATGCTTTCTTCTCATCATATAGCTTATCTACTTTGTACAATTATCTCTTATTTACTCTCTCCACTCCTCAAACCCATATCCATTAGATGAAAGCTTGTCGGGAACGAGAGATTTGAGCAGAATTATTAAATCGTCATATTGTTCCTGAGGAATGCTCCACCATCTCACTACAGGATTCACAGGTGGATCTTCCTCTTTAACATAGCCAAGACAAGGGCTCACAGACACTAATTCCTTATAATCAATATCATAATTCTTATATATACCCTCTAATTCGGCATTATCTAAAAAGACTATATCATACCAGCCATCCTCTGTTTCCATCCTGAGGTTCCACTTCCTATTAACGAAAGCATCGCCTTCCATCGCTGGAACCGTTACAGGTCTATAATAATTATGTTCGAGAACCGTCTCAGGAGAAATATATATTGAATTTAAATAGTTTAAAATCCTGGAGATCTTCTCCTCGTCAGTATATGAGCCGTAGTATAAAGAAGAATTACCTATTATTATCTTACTAACATCACCAGGAACCATTACACCGTTTTCATTCAGGCTGACATATCCAGGATAACGGTTACCGACATACTTCCTTCCGATCAGAAGGATGACTGCAAGTATCGCTACGTACGCGATACATTTAATGATTGGAAATGCATTGATCTTTCCTTTGAGTTTAAATGCCACAGAACAGATTGAAAACATGGTGAACCCCAGAGCAATCCAGAAACAGACCGGAAAATAAATACGGATCATGGAAAAAGCCGTGATACCCTGAACGATACCGACAACAAATGTGACCCACCCCATTTTTACCGTAAACTTTTTCAGTTTATCCGGATCCTCATATCTGCTCATGAACTTATCCGAAAGTTCCACAGGATTCAGTTTCTTTTTCCCGCTTGCATACATCAATCCCGTAACGATGCTAAACACGCACAGCAGCGCATAGAATGATCCACAGATTATAAGCAACACTTTGTCCATACTTTCCTCCTTCCGCACCTTTGGGCTGTATTATCAAGTCTGCATATTACCATGTGATTTTAAAACTATTCTCTCTTTCAGAAATCTGATCCTGAGTCATATACATGACCCTTACATCCCCGGCTCTGTTTCCGTCATGATATTCTATATCTGATACCCGTCCCGTAATCTCTTTTTTCTAATTATTTATTCCAAGCCTGTCATCTTTTTCTCAGTAGTTTTCATAATGATCATAACAACCAATGCACATGCCACTACTATGATAGTTCTCAGGGTGAATTTTTCTAAAAATCCAACCATAGATGAAATGTTATGTAACAGATCCCCATAAAGGGCGGAAATATAAACTGTTAAGATCTGAAAAACAAATCCGTAATGAAGTCTGCATCTTTCTTTCCACCACAGCAATAATTCTGTGGTAAGCATTACGATGCTTAGCATGAATGATATCATCAATAATCCTGCCAGAAAAGGACCTGTTTTTGATAATTCCATTCCAAAAGGAGTTATTCCATCTGAAACGAAAAGCACAATAACCATTGTAATAATGATTGACCCGCAAAAAACAACAACAGATGCAACACCTAGACTCTTATCTATTTTGCTTATTTGAGATTCTCTCTTTTCCTGTGTATACCATCCATATGTAAATAACATCAGTGTAAGAACTAATAGCAAGTAGTACATCCCACCTGAAGAAGAATCACATATAATAGTAGGATTTAATAATCCGGTCAATCCCGCCATAATACAGATGATTAACGTTAAAGCAGAAATCAATATAGTGTAGATTCTTTTCTTCTTTTCACGAATCTGGACTTTTGTAATTCGGAGTATATCAGCCATAACTGCTTCGGAGTGACTTTCACTCTCTTCTGTTTTCTGAACCTCTCCTACAACAATATCCTGTATTTTCAGATCAAGGACTCCGGCAAGGTTTTCTAATACACCTACATCCGGAAAACTCTCACCCTTCTCCCATCGTGAGACAGCTTTATTAGTAACTCCGAGCATATCCCCCAATTCACTCTGAGTATAACACTTAGCCTTCCTAGCTTCCCTTATCAGTTCTCCTGTCTTGACTTTATCCATAAGAAGCACCTCCAATCCCTGTATCCGGTGCTTTTAACGTAACATTCGTTCAATAATATGACAATCTACTGTAACGAGACCCCTCGAAAAGTCCTATTTATATCGATAGAATACATTTGTTATTGAATATTGTTTAGTGCAGACAATATTATCATGTGATTTTAAAACTATTCTCTCTTTCAGAAATCTGATCCTGAGTCATATACAGAACACGAACCTCTCCAGCATTATTCCCTTCGTGGTATTCAATATCAGATACATTAAAGTATTCCAAATTTAAGTATTTCAAATTTGTGTTTTCAGAGTTCAAATACACGTTATTTTTCTCTAAAATGATCTGTTTTGCTAAATCAGTTTCTTCTTCTGTAAAAACTGCGGAATAATAACGGATAAACTGTGAGCCTAATACTTCCGCCAGCCATTTCTTATCCATTGAATCATAGTTTCCTTCATCAAGCCAACTAACATCAACTCCGCTGTTTTGATAATACACCAGCATGGCCTTAATACCGTCTTCACGCCTGAGCAATTCATAAAATATGTCGGAGTGCAACTCCAAAAAGCCGAACATGATTGAATAGTCAATGTGCCCATCTTCCCCGAAGTATGTCAGCATCTGGACCAGATAAGGGCTTTCATATGCTAAAGCGGCAAGTTCCTCGGACGACATCGAAAAAAGGAGATCATGTGGTGGGTTATTTGCATCGAAAACCTCATCCATACTATGCTTTCCCCAATCAGGACCGCCCATATAGATGGGATAATAACGGGTTTCATACCATGAATTTTTTAATGAATCGTCATTTGAGGAAAGTTCCTGTGCTTCGTCATGGAATACAATCTCAACATTCTGGTTCCCATCAAGCTTTTCTATATACTGAACTATAGAATCTTTTTCCGTTTCAGAAAAAGCATATTCACCGGAATGAATCTCAACCTTTGCTATTGTCCCATCCTCTGCCATCTCAATATCGGAATAAGCAGATGAACATCCGGTACTTTGAACGATCACTTCAGCAATACACTCTTGAAGGTAGTTTAAATATTTTTCATCTGAATCGATATTCTCTGTAGATAGAGCAACTCTAATACCCTCTTCAGAATCTGATACATTACGTCCGCATCCCGAAGTAGTAATCACAAAAAATGTCATCAAAAGAGACAGTACCCAATACATTTTTTCCTTCATAATCAGCTCCCCTATTTATACACCTTTAGTTCTGAATCCATAGTCGAAACAAGCATAACTGCATGTTCCAGATAATGTTCAGCAATAGTCTTACACTCTTCCACACTTTCTTTGGTACCATCACAGCTGATTACTTCTGACATAATGAATTCGTTGTCGGAATTCATACTATAAACTTGAAGCGAGCATTCCCAGTTTCCTTGTCTCTCAATTGGAGGAAAATACCTTATCAGATATGGCGAATTATCTATCTCTGCAATATAGAAACGACACCACCCAGCATATGCTAATGCAAATATATCATTCCACTGCACATTGCCATCAGCATCATATACTATCACTCTTCCAGGAACCGCAATTCCATCCGCCAAAATTTCCCTGTAATCGACCACAACCTTCTCGATATTTCCATCTTCATTGAAATCACATATGCTTGTGATCATCCCTGCATAAGGATCATCGGGTGAAATCTGAACTTTTTCAAGTTCTGCATCCGAAGGAACATATATTGGAATTATGCCCGAGGTAGCATAATCTGAAAATTCTATGCTGAACGGGTCAAAGCATTTATTTATATTTTTGATTCGATACTCCCCATCTTCAAATACGATATCAAATCCCAAATAATACCATCCGCCGTTAACCGTATCAGCATAACAGTGAATATAAGGATCATCGCCATATTCAACCTCAGCAGAAACGATCATCGCATTTATAATATTATCGTTGGATTCAATACTTTCCCAGAACTGTTCTATCCCATCATTATCATACTGCTGATAATACCTGTCCAAACCTATAAAGCCTGTAAAATCCGTATCCATCACGGTAAAAGCCGCCTCTCGTGAAGATATCCTTTGGAGTTTTACCGGCAGACAGGGTATTCCGCCGGAAGACTTAAGAATCGAATCCTCTTTCATATATACATGATGTCGTTTGTCACAACTATATATTTCACACCATGTAAACGGCTCTCTGTCCGCCGGTTCAACAGTATATGTCAGAACTATATCGTCATCTCCATCCCCATCCAAATCAACAGGGAATACATGCGGATATGCCGTTTCGGATACATTTCCGCTATAAAGCTTATCCCCGTTTCCAAAATCTATACGATATTCCGACATATAAGGGGCTACATCGTCTATCCTATACAATCTGTCAATTTTGCCGTCTCTGTCGTAATCGCACTCGTTAAACTCATCCTTAAAAACATAGAAGGTACATTCATCCACATACCCAGTATAACCGGTCATAAAACGCCTTGGCTGAATCTGAACATCAACGAAACCAGTATCGGACACATCCTCATTCATTACCGCCAGTCCCCTTCTCCATTGATAGCATTCACCACCAACGAGCACTGTCGGATAAATCACATCAGCCCCCGGCAATGTTGATTCTGTGGGTTCTTTATCCTGGGTATTTGCGCATCCAAACAGAGATAGTAAGCCTATCAATATGAATGCTGTGAATAACTTTTTCAGCATTATTCAACTCCTTTCTCTGCCTTTTGGAATTACCTTGCACAGGATTCAGAATATAATACTCGCAACACCTCGATTATTATCGAAGCTTTTTCTTATTGGTTTGCTGCGTTACAATGTGAGTCTGTTTAACTTCTTTTTTTGGTACTGTTTATACCCGTGACAATAAATCCTGTTGCCAAAAAGGTAAAGAGGCAGATACAGATAACATAACAAACATCAATCAGTCCGTAATTGAAGTATGATCCATCTCGGAAAAAAACTATCAGCAAAATGACATTGCTAATTGTAGTTGCGGCAAAGGCACCACTCAAGCAATTCAGATAACCGGTCTTTGTTGCAAATATATTAAATACCATTTCAAAAAATCATATCTGATACTCAATGATATTGCTGACTCTTACGTAAACACCATCAACCCAAGCAGTCAGATAGATTGTATGTATTCCCTCCATTCCCTGTATCCATTGAACATATGGAGAAAGTTCCGTTTCATTCTCCGCAAGCCTGTCCAACACCTGAATACCGTCAAGCTCTATATGCCATCCAAGGCCTTTGAATCCTTCATGTTCATCACGGCTTATAGAGTAATCATCATTCAATATAAGATTAAAGGTTTCAACAACCTCCGTCTCATTGAGCAATTTTTGCCTGTATGAAACATAATCGCATTCCTCACCATTAATCAAAACTTCTGTACTGCAGTCTTTAAATGTAATGCTTACTTCACTTCCGATTATTCCTCCATAATCATCATCTCCACCATCTATCACACCGTCCGTATGAACATTCTCCCATATTGAAGTCCCATATATCTCACCTCCGACTATACCTGTGCTGGCCGTCCCGCTGACATAGGCATCAGTAAAATTAATATCACGCACAACAGCATATGTGCTGTATCCTATAAATCCGCATTCATCATATCCAAGATGTATATTCATATTGCTGATAGTATGACCACATCCATCAACCGTCCCGTAGAACTGATGAGAAGTGCCATTATTGTACCATCCCATCGGCATCCATCTGTATCCTCCAAGATCGATATCATCTGTTATAACTATATGAATCTCTTCGCGATCATTTAACCGAGAATTTACATAATAAACAACCGAAGCAAGATCTTGAGCATCTGAAACTATGAAATCTGGGGCGTTTTCATAAGCCCACTCCTTATCAGCCAGCTCCATTATGCTTCCGGTATCATATTTCCGTTCCCAGTCAGATTCAAATGCTGAAGGATTGATATCATATTCATATTCAGATACATCCATACCCCAACAGCTATACCACTGATAAGCATCAACTAACAGATATACACCTTCTTTTTTTATTGGAGCGGTAACCGTATTATTTTCCGTATCCACCTCTGTTTTTCTTACCGTCTTATAATAATACGCCCTTTCATCATAGTGGAGCATAATGAGGTTGGTTTCAGGAATCCCTCTGAGGCTATCTTCATCATACGTAAAAGTAAGTTCAGCATTATCTACATTTTCAAAACATACCTCCACAGGCACGCCAACCAGTCCGACGATTCCACTGTGCATCACATCCATCCCATAGATATCACTTATGTAGACTTTTCTATCTATTCTCCCCCTGCATACACCCGAAAGAGAAACCATTATCACTTCAGGTTTGTATGGATCAACAATATTCTTTTCATAGGTCTTTCGCATTTCTTCAGGATCTTCTTCGGAAATAGATGACTCATTTTCAGTGCTCGTATCTTGAACTGAATCATTTTCAAGAGTTATAACATCTGAATTGATTCCGCATCCTAATAAAAGAAATGTAGCCAGCATACATAAAAACGGCGTTCCTGCTTTTTTCATTTTTCTTCTCAAATCTGTCAAAGTTTCAAACATATGATTCTCCCAGAAGCTATAAACACATCATTACACGAACCCTGAAATGATTGTCAGAAGTTTTAATTTCTATGGTGCCATCATGTTCAGAAACAATCCTTTTTACATTCTGCAATCCAAATCCATGTTTTTCAGCATCCCTTTTTGTTGATAATAATTTTCCATTTGACATTATAAGATTTCCGGAATAGCTGTTATCGATATCAATAAATAAGACATTCTTTTCAACTTTAACCAGAAGTTTAAGTGATTGCTCTTCTGATACCTTTGCTGCTTTTATAGCATTTTCAAGAAGATTTCCAAGAATTATATTTAACTGGTATTTTCCGACGCTAAGATCTTCCGGAATCGCCATTTTAACATTCACTTCTTTTAGTGACTCTCCAGCTTCTTCAATCATATAATTGACCAAACTGTCTATCTCATATTTTCCTGTACGCGAAAACTTTTCATCAGGTGAAATATCTTTCTTCATATCAGAAATATATATGCTTAAAGACTCAAGTTCATTATTTTTCAGCATTTCCTCCATATCAACCAAATGATGCCTGAGGTCATGCCTTATGCCTTCGATACGAAGTTCTGTTTTTTCAATTCCTTCAAGTTCCCTGCCATAAGCAGCAACCTGCCTGTCAAGGGATTCTTTTTCGATTTTTTCTATATGATCGGAGATTATAATTCCATACAAATTAAACGAAACAAAACTTGCTGTCAGTGCACATATTCCTGCGATCATTGAATAAATCCCGCTTATGTCAGATCCTATCAAGCATAACATCATAACAAACATAACCAAAGGAATTATCACAATGACGAACATTCCTGAATAATCATCATCTTTCCCCTTGTTACGTCTTAGATGTTTTCTAAGTAACAACTCGCATATCATTGCCATAACGATAGTGCCGACATAACTGATCGAATATATGTCTTCCGAATCCGCAAAAAACGAAAACAGCATATATGACAGATAATCGTATGCACTGTTGATGCAACCAACTAGAAATACAGAAACAACTCTGTTTGCAGGTGAAGCCTCATACGTCATACTCAGAGCAATCAGAAATATCAAACTGACAACTATGTTGGCTATAACAGAATGAAATATTTCACTTATCGGAAATGCAAATATATACCACAGAATACAGGAAACATACCGGACCACCTTCTTTTCCGTATTCCGCTCAAACATGTCATCATAGAATTGTATGATAACAGCAAGAAGAAAAAGATTACATAATGCCATTAATATATATCCGATCATTCTCCTAGCCTTCCCATTATTTTACTTTTAACCGAATCCTTGAATGATCTGCTTATAGGCAATTCTTTCATATTATAAAGAATCAGATGATCCACATGATACTCCTTTACAGCACACGAGTTTACGATAAACGATTTATGAATCTGGATAAATGCATCAGATAATTTCTCATATACATTTGATAACCTGTCATAAAAAACAATCTCATCCTCAATCGAAAACAAGTGTATCTTCCTTCCATCACTCTCAAAATATAAAATCCGAGATATAGGCATCCTTCTGACAGTATTACCCACCATGCATTCGAAATAATCATTAAGATTATTCAGTATAGACAGACCTCTTGAAATAGTTGCACTCAACTGATTGTACGAAATAGGTTTGATCAAAAAATCCAAGGGCGATATTCGGAACAATTCCATGGCATACATTGTTTTAGATGAAATAAAAATGATCTGTGTCTTTACATCAGAAATGATATCGCGAATAAATTTTCCTACGCCTATACCATTTAACTCATACAATTCAATATCCAGAAGAATAAAATCATAAGTAAAGCCTTCTCGCATATGATCTATCAAAGTTTCACCGGAATAAAAAACATCGGTTTCAACGCTAAGACTATTAGATTGGAAATAATCAATCACCGCCTTATCGAGCTCCTTGCACGTATATATCTCGTCATCACATATAGCAATCTTGTATTTTATATCAGAGCCCATTGTCTTTGACGACACAGGATTTCTATTATTAACATTTGATTTATTCATCGAGAGCGTTCTCCAATATTGATATCTCAAATAAACATACCAGAATTCAATTTAAATTATTTCCATAAATCATTAGTTCTAACTTGAAAGATACCATATTATTTAATCCTTTTATACAGAATGATATAATTGACCGATTTGATGTAAAAAATTGCACTAAAACTGATTGCAACCGTTTCAGGTCAGCAGTCTGACTGATATGAGAAAAGAAGACGACAAGTGATTTATGAGTAGATGAATCCATTCGAAGGCTGGCCAAAAAACAACTCTATAAAATACGCCCCCTCATATCAATATTTATGATACGAGGGGGCGTTGTTATTATGGTTTACTAGTTATCAAAACTGGAAAAAATTCTGAGGTTTCATCATCCAATGGTAATATTGTAACTGCGACTGAAATCACATAAAACATTGTAAATACAAATCCGTTTAACTTCTTTTTTTCGCACTATTTATACACGTGACAATAAATCCTGTTGCCAAAAAGGTAAAAATGCAGATACAGATAACATACCAAACACCAATCAATCCGTAATCGAAGTATGATCCACCCCGGAAAAAAACGATCAGCAAAATGAAGTTGCTGATTGTAGTTGCGACAAAGGCACCGCTCAAGCAATTCAGATAACCGATCTTTGTTCTGTTGATCTTAATGCTGAGCATTATAAGCACATACAAAAAGAGTGAAATAAGTGAGCATTTCAATACAATGATGCCATCCGTAACATTATTCACAAATTTCAGAACAGTAATCAAAGATAAACCCCATGCGATGCATCCCGTAAATGTAATAATGATAATCCGCCTGATCAATTTCTTTTCATTTATGCTATTATAGTCCGCAACCTGAAGCACGGTTTCTTTCAAGTCCTCATTCACCTTCTCGCTTTTCCTTTCTCCATTTAGAATCTCCCGAAGGTCAATTTTATAGAAGTCAGAAAGTTCTATCAGAACATCGATATCCGGCATATTATTGCCTGTCTCCCAACGCGAAACAGTTCTTTGGGCTACACCGAACATTTCAGCAAGTTGTTCCTGTGTGAGACCTTTCTCTTTACGAAGACTCTGCAAAAATCTGCCGACTTTTATAAGATCCATAATAGCTGGTCTCCTTTCCGACTTCAGCATGGAGTCAATCGTTAGAGAATAACAGGACATAAAGTGAGTAAAGTACTGTAATCGCTATGGAATAACAGGACATAAAGTGAGTTATACCTCTAAAACACAGAGAATCATGTGAAGGCAAAGTAATATCACGTGTTATTGCTTTCAATATGGCTTCACAAAACAATACAGCCTCTTGGATGACGGATCAAATAATATGATCAGATCCTTGTTCTTCTTTTCAACTTTACTTACATACAATTCAACACTCAGGTCAGGATATGTTGAAATCTCATAACTATAATAATTTAATATGTCTTCACACATATCATCATATTCATTTTTATACTTAAACAATTTAAGATTAATCTCTTCATTTTTTGTAATCTCAAATATCGTAAAGCGTCGATCATATCCATCAAAAGATGTTTCTTTATGATCTTCTACAAGAGATAACGAATCCGGAAGATCTATCTGCCAGATCATTTCATATTCTTCTCTGACTGAATATGGTTTAATCTTTATAAATATAATGATTCCTAATACAACAACAGGAATCACGATGATCAGCAACCGTAGAAAAACTATTATTTTGTCTTTGGAATCAAGTTGTTTCATATCTGCTTATAGAACTATTATATCTAATGCCTGTGACTATTCTTAACAGCCACAGGCATTTTTCATTACTCGTTACCATTTCTCAGATTCATTTTATATTCCTCTTCAGCAAGTTCTATCTGTTTCTGAATCTGTTCTGCTGTAGGTAAATGATCCTGTATTTCCTTAATCTTCACGTTGTCATATGTAGCCACACCCATGGGAGTGGTTATGCCCTGGAACGCTAACTGTACCTCTGTACGATCCATATCCCTGCATATGAGGAGTCCTATCGTCGGATTATCGCTGTCACGCTTTACAAATTCGTTTACAGCGTTTACATAGAAATTCAATTTTCCAGAAAACTCCGGATCAAAGGCTTTAACCTTAAGTTCCAAGACCACATAGCAACGCAGATAAATATGATAAAACAGTAGATCTATCTTTCTGGTTTTGCCAGCGATGATGATTTCCTTCTGCCTTCCCACAAAAGCCCATCCATCGCCCAACTCCAGCAGGAACCGGGTCATACGTTGTTCCAACACATCTTCCAGGGCATCTTCATCATAACCCTCCGGCAAACTAACAAATCCAAGATCATAATTGCTTTTCAATATCTCTTGCGCAAGCGATCCCTGAATAGCAGGGAGTTTGTCTGCAAAATTGGTAACTGCTGCACCGGAGGTGTGATATAGATCCGCACGAATACAATCATCCAGCGCATTACGGCTAAGTCCTCTTTCAATAGTTAGGTGTAGATAATAAAGAGCTTCATCAATTTCCTTGCATTTTGTAATTATCAGAATGTGATGTCCCCACGGAACATAACTAAATGCAACAGGGAACGCCAATTCTCCAACAGGTTGTTGGAGTTTTTCATCTTTCACTTTTGTACCGACCTGAGCAAGCTTAAAGGAATCCCGAGTAACAATTTCTCCAACAAGTTGTTGGAGTTTTGTATTATCGACAGAATCAGCGTAGAACTGATACCATTTTTTCATATACCAGAGATTTGAAGAACTAAAACCTTTTGTTGACGGAAATTCAGCCTGAAGATCCAGGCTAACCTGGTTGACAATTCCGCTCCCCCACTTTTCCTCAGCTTTTCGGACAACAAGATCCCTTCCGAGCTGCCAATTAAAGAGAAGCTGCTCGGAATTCACCTTGACTGCAGCTTTAATCTGAGAATTGCGGTACCGCTGCTTTATATCGTGTATCCACTGTATATATTCATGATCAAGCGAAACATCTTGCGATGTAACCAACTCAGGCTTATTAGCCATCATAACCTCCACACAAATCCAACCCTTACTTGTATCCAGGAATCTTTTTTACATCGTTTACTCTCTTAGGATCCATATGTGTCTTCTTTTTCATATTGAGAAACTGAATAACCTCGGATCTTGCCTCATCATCCAGTTTATAAAAATCCGTGAGAAGCTTATCCACATCCGGCATAGCTGTGGGACCATATAATTTCAGCAACGGCGTTAATGATCCCTCCAAGTAGCCATTAATTCTCAAATTATCCAAGCGCCCCTTAGGATCCTTTACAGTAGGATATACATCTTCTTTCGTCAATGCTCCAGAAAACGGAGAATTAGCACATATTTCTTCGGGTTCAATATCCAGAACATTAGCTATTCTAAGAGCCCAATCATAACGAAGATTACCATCCTTTTTGACGATATTATATAGAGTGGATGCTGTTATACCGGTAATCTTTGAGATTTTTCTAATATTTGACTCCTTTTCATCAAGTATTCTCTTTAAACTTTGACCATCTCCCATGCCAATGCTCCTTTCCTGATTATCAATAAACCCAACATATTGTAGCATTATTATACAACAATTGTAAAATGGCAAAATACCTAAACATAAAAATTATTTACATTAATTGGAAATTATCTATTTACATTCACGTGACCATGTGATAATATAATGGCTGTCCAGTATTTGTAAATTATTAATTTTCCAAATAAATAATAATATGGTTGTTCTATTAAACCCGGTGTTACCTGGATTACCCAGATGTCTGCTGTATCAGGATGTTTATTAACGTCACCATCAAGAAAGGAGGTCAAAATGAAAAATCGAAAACGCCAGAGGGCAAATCACAAGCTCAAGATGGAAATGCTCCATCGGAAGAACGCATACGGAAACACTGATCTTACACCGTATGAAGCAGTCAAAAAAATAGTTATTGTATCGAATCAGCCTCGAAGACCCGGCGAGAAGTAATCTGAAGGTCTTCGAGGTATTTTTATCCTCTTTGTTACTAATTAACACTTTATTCATCACTAAACAGGAGTGATTATGACAACTGAAGAATGCTATAATGACTCCTTGAAGACGTTCTCTATTTTCTTAACGGAGGACGAGATGATCAAAAAGAGAAAGGAGTTTGAAGACAAATATAATATACGCCAGGAAAAAGATGGCAGGTACAGAGCTGTTTTCTTTGTTGACGGATGCAAGCATGACATCCGACGCGTCAAAAAAGAAAAGCTGATCGAAGAATTACATAAGATCATCAGCGGTGAAACCACGACAATCAGAAGTATATGGGACAGCTTTCTAATCCGTTCCACGGAACAGGGAAAGAGAAAAGGAACCATCGAAAACTATAAAAAGGCTTTTAAGAATTATATATCCCGGACTCATTTATGCGATATTCCATTGGTTAAGATAACGCCCAGGGATATAGAGGATTTTTGTTTGGAATGTATTGCATTAAAGCCAATAAAAAAGAGATATTGGAAAGAATTGAAAGGAACTGTATCTCAGGTTTTCGTCTTTGCTTCATATCGTGGAATCACTTATGCAAATCCCACAAGGGGCATTAAGGTCAACGACAACCTTTTTGTACAGGCCACCCATAAGAAGGACACAAAAAAATATTTTTCACAAACTGAAAAGGAACAGGTCCAGAAAACAGCTTTAGAATACGGAAAAAGGCTTCAGGATTCACGTTATCTCGGTATATCACTCACATTTTGTTTAGGAGTCAGAGCTGCAGAACTTTGTGCACTCAAATGGGGAGACATAGAAGAAAACACTATCCATATCCAGCGTGAAGTTATTGATCATGGAAAAGGGATAATCGACAGCACTAAGACTCCCGCGGGAAACAGATTCCTTACTTTAAATTCTAAAGCCTTAGCTTTGTTGGAATCCATCAGACAGCTCAATCAGATCAAAGGATATTCATCAAATGACAGCGATTTCCTCTTTCATGCAGATGATGGAACATATGCCAAGCCCAATCAATTCGACAAGAAGATCCGGAAAATCGAAAAGAAGCTGAATTTTGAAGAAATCAAATCAATGCATGATATACGAAGAACCTTCGCAACGGAAGCCTATAAAGATTCCGGAGGAAATATAGTAAAAGTCCAGGCTCTGATGGGGCATTCCACCACGGCACAAACCTATGCTTATATCATGGATGATCCAACCTATGATGCTGAACTCATGGAAAAAATAGGATAAAGGCAACCAAATGGCAACCTGTTTCAAAAAAGAATAAACCTTGAAACGCTGATGAATACTACGTTTCAAGGCTTAATAAAGGCTCGGGGTGACAGGATTCGAACCTGCGACCCCCTGGTCCCAAACCAGGTACTCTAGCCAAGCTGAGCCACACCCCGAAAAACATTAGAATTATACTACTAAAAACGTCTCAAA
>JAEEGG010014052.1_pt1 | contig 17013 bp, 11 predicted proteins | sample 9134161 | NCBI WGS metagenome assembly JAEEGG01 (sample SAMN16246543, study PRJNA631951) | gut metagenome | biome: gut microbiome; feature: rumen; material: CR-attached | host: Bos | place: Iran: Karaj | collected 2018-10 | reverse complement strand
CGCATCTTTGACGGACGGGCGCTGATCTTAGGCGGCAGTCATGCGCCAAACTATAATCTGAAGGGTTCTTTGGTGGGCGACCTCAGTGCCATCCTGATAGAGAATATCAACCCGTTGGCTAACTTAGTGCGTGTTCCCAAGAAGAAGACAGCTCTGATTTCCGATTTCGAGATCAAACGTGACAAGATAGCCCGTGAGGCGATGAACAAGAACGTGACGAACATCTCGGGCGTTCCTTCTTGGATGCTCTCCGTACTTACCAGGATGATGGAAATCTCTGGCAAGACGTATTTGGAAGAGGTCTGGCCCAATATCGAGATGTTCTTCCACGGTGGTGTGGCCTTCACGCCGTATCGTAAGCAGTATGAGCAGCTCATCACATCGCCCAATATGCACTATATGGAGACGTATAATGCCAGCGAGGGCTTCTTCGGCTTGCAGAACGATCCGAACGACAAGTCGATGTTGTTGATGCTCGACTATGATGTGTTCTATGAGTTCATACCTATGGATGGGGGCGAGGCCGTTCCCCTTTGGGGTGTGGAGACGGGTAAGAACTATGCGATGGTGATTTCTACCTGTTGCGGCCTCTGGCGATATGAGATAGGCGATACCATTCAGTTTACGTCGACCAATCCCTATAAATTTATCATTACGGGTCGTACTAAGCACTTTATCAACGCCTTTGGTGAAGAGCTGATCGTGGATAATGCTGAGAAGGGTCTGGCATACGCCTGTGAGCAGACGGGGGCAGAAGTCTCTGAATATACCGCAGCACCAGTGTTTATGGATGCGAATGCAAAGTGCCGTCACCAGTGGCTTATCGAGTTTGCCAAGCGTCCGGATAATCTGCAGCAGTTTTCAGACCTGCTCGACCAGCGCCTGCAGGAGATCAATTCCGACTACGAGGCCAAGCGCTTTAAGAATATCACTCTGCAGCACCTTGAGATTATCGAGGCCCGCCCGAATCTCTTCAACGACTGGCTGAAGCTTCGTGGGAAATTAGGTGGTCAGCACAAAGTGCCTCGCCTGAGTAATAGTCGTGAAACCATTGAGCAACTGCTGACGCTGAATAAGTGAAAAGTGAATAGTGAAAAGTGAATAATTTGCTACCGCTATGAGGAAAGTCAGACCATTCAATAATTTGAGAATATTGCCAATCATCGCATTGGCACTATTCACTATTCACTATTCACTATTCACTATTTCCTGTGCTCGCATGGGTCAGCCAGACGGTGGCTGGTATGACGACGACCCTCCTGTGGTGGTGGGCAGTACACCCGCAGACAGGGCTACCAATATCAAGACGAATAAGATTACCATCTATTTCGATGAGTTCATCAAGATAGACAATGCTACGGAAAAGGTGATCGTCTCGCCGCCTCAGTTAGAAACACCTGAAATCAAGGGAGCCGGTAAGAAAATTGTGGTCGAGCTGAAGGACACGCTGAAGGAGAATACGACCTATACCATCGACTTCAGCGATGCCATTTCCGATAATAATGAGGGCAACCCTTTGGGTAACTATACCTTCACTTTCTCTACAGGCGAGCAGATAGACACCTTTGAGATAGCCGGCTACGTGTTGGACGCCAGTAATCTGGAGCCTATCAAGGGAATTGCGGTGGGACTATATGATGATTTGTCGGATACTGCCTTTACCACGAAGCCGTTGATGCGTATTTCGCGCACTGACAGCCGAGGACATTTTGTGGTGAAGGGTGTGGCGCCAGGTACCTATCGGGCATACGCCCTTCAGGACATGGATGGTGACTACTGCTTCAAGCAGATGGGTGAGATGATAGCTTTCAATCATGAGATCTTCACTCCATCGTCGAAGCCCGATGTTCGTACGGATACAATCTGGCGCGATTCGCTGCATATCGACGCGTTTCGACAAACGCCTTATACCCATTTCCTGCCCGATGATGTCACGCTCCTGGCATTTACACATCCGCAGACAGACCGTTTCCTGCTGAAGACAGAGCGTGTAGAGCCCAATAAGTTCTCGATGTATTTCACTTATGGCGACTCTATCTTGCCAGAGATTAAAGCCCTGAACTTTAATGGTGACAGCGCTTTTGTGATAGAAGCCAACGAGAAGCGCGACACCATTCATTACTGGTTGCGCGATACCATGCTTATCAATCAGGACACGCTGCTGATGGATATCACCTATCACATGACAGACACGCTGGGTAATTTGGTGCTGCAAACCGACTCTGCTGTCGAGATGTTGTCAAAGGTGCCGTATGAAAAGCGCATGAAGGAACAGGCCAAGGAGATAGAGAAATGGCAGAAGCAACAGGAAAAGAAAAAGAAGAACGATCAGCCATACGATTCCATCTATCCCGTCAAGCCCTTGGAAGTGAAATATAATGTGCCTTCCGCTGCTACCCCCGATTCGCGTCTTACTATTGAGATGCCAACACCATTGGAGGTCTGTGACACCTCGAAAATACATCTTTATTCGATGATTGACTCTGTGTGGTATCAGGCGCCCTGTGAGTTCCGCAGGATAGAGAACTCCTTACGACAATATGAGCTGTTGGTCGATTGGCGGTTGGAAACGGAATATAGTTTTGAGGTTGACTCTGCTGCCTTTATCGACATCTATGGTGTGGCCTCGAAAGCCAATAAGCAGGGTATCAAAGTGAAAGGACCGGATGAGTTCAGTCTGCTGGTGATAAATGTCAGCGGTCTGGAGGTGGCAGATACTTCGATTATCGTCCAGTTGCTCAGCAATTCAGATAGTCCTTCGAGAGAGATACGTGTCAAAAACGGCACGGCTAAGTTTGAATACCTTGTGCCAGGAAAGTATTATATGCGTGCTTTTGTGGATGCCAACGGCAATGGTCTCTGGGATACGGGTGACTATAAGGAGGATCGTCAGGCTGAGGCCGTCTATTATTATCCTCAGGAGATAGAATGTAAGGAGAAGTGGGACGTGACCAAGTCGTGGAATCTGACAGAGGTGCCACGTTTCCGTCAGAAGCCTTCTGCCATTACCAAGCAGAAGCCCGATCAGGATAAGAAGTTGAAGAACCGTAACCTTGAACGGGCTAAGCAGTTGGGTAAGGAATATCTCAAGACAAAAGGCGTGAAGCTGTAGGAGTGAAAAGTGAATAGTGAATAGTGAAAAATTTGCTACCGCTGTGAAGAAGAATTGAGAAATTGAAGAAATAAATTGTAAATACGTAAATTGTAAATGAAAAGAATCATGATTTTCCTCTTCGCCTTGATGCCTTTTATGGCTCAGGCGCAGTGTGGTATAGAGAATACAGCCTTTAAGTCGGGCGAGGTCTTGGAATATGACTTGAAGTTCAACTGGAAACTGATATGGTTTACAGTAGGAACAGCTACGATGGACACCAAGCAGACCAAGTTTGAGGGCAAGGATGCATGGCGCTCCTATCTGATAACGAGGGGTAACAATACCCTCGACAAGTATTTTATGATGCGCGATACGTTGCTTAGCTATTGCAACCCTGATCTCTCTCCCCTATATTTCCGCAAAGGAGCCCGTGAGGGAAGTCGTTACTATGTTGATGAGGTATGGTATTCCTACCCTGGTGGCAACTGTCAGCTGAAGAAGCATCGTATCGATGCTGATGGTCAGGTACACTGGAAGACGAGTACCTATAAGAACTGTATCTACGACATGATGTCCATCTTCCTTCGTGCCCGTAACTTCGATGCGACGAAGCTGAAGAAGGGTGAGGTGATTCCCATGCCGATCAGTGATGCCCGCCGTCTGTCAAACTCGTGGCTGAGCTATCGTGGCAAGACCAACTACAAGATGGACAGCACCAAGGAGAAATTCCGCTGTCTGGTCTTCTCGTTTTGGGAGAATGAGAATGGCAAAAGCCATGAGTTGATCCGTTTCTACGTGACCGACGATCAGAATCATATCCCCATGCGTCTTGATATGTTCCTCAGCTTCGGTTCTGCCAAGGCTTTCCTCAAGAGCTACAGGGGGGTACGTTCTCCGATGACCTCGAAAGTCAATTAATGATGATTCGTGTGGTGGGGTTGGTTTACTCCTCCCGTCACCCTCGATAATTCTTCTAATGTGAGTTGACGTTGCTCTGACGTCAGCTCTTCTTTTTGGTTATTACTGTTAGTCTTATTCATAATCACATTTTTATAATTGGCGTAATGACAATTCGTAGAAGAGGCCTTTCTTTTCCATCAATTCCTCAAAGGTCCCCTGTTCGGCAATCTTACCTTTGTCGAGCACAATGATACGGTCGCAATGGCGGATCGTAGACAGTCGCTGGGCAATGACGACACGTGTACAATGTAGTTTGTCAAGATTCTCACTGACCTGCTTCTGTGAGATATTATCGAGAGCCGATGTGGCTTCGTCGAAGAAAATAATCTCGGGTTTCGATATCAAGGCCCTGGCGATAAGGATACGTTGTTTCTGTCCACCGCTGAGACCGCTGCCGCTTTCACTGATAAGTGTATTAAGTCCCATAGGCATACGACGGACATCCTCCTCCAGACAAGCCATCTGCAGGGCTTCCCACGCATCTTCATGCGTAGCCCAGGGAGCTGTAATAGTGATATTCTGGAAGAGGTCGCCCGTAAAGAGATTGCCACTTTGCAGACAACAGCCAATCTTTCGTCTCAGACTGGTCTTGTCGACCTTCGCCAGGTCATAGTTATCGTAATAGATACCACCAGAGAGTGGCTGTTCAAAGCCTAACAACAACCGCATGAATGTAGACTTGCCACTTCCAGACCTGCCAACGAGACCTACATATTCTCCTGGCTCTATTCGCAGGGAGAGATTGTCGAGCACCAACGGTCCCTCTTCCTCATAACGGAAACTCAGTCCGCTCACCTCTATACTACCCATCAGATCTTCTACCTGTGGGGCTTTAGCTTCCATTTCAGGAACCGCTTCCAGAATAGGTCTTACAGAGCTCAGCAGAGGTTTTATTCTGGCGAGTGAAGGAACTACGTTTTTCATCTCTATCATAGCAGCCGTCATCATGCCGAATGCAGAACTGAAGGCGATATAGTCTGATGGGGCGACATTATTGGATAGTGTTGACCAGAAGATAAGCATAGTGCCTCCAATACTGAGAAAAGCAGTCAGGGCTGTATACAAACGAGAGATGAAGGCGGGATTATAGAGCAGTTGCGCTTGGTCAGTATATTGATTCAGCCATCGGGTGAAAGCGCGGTTTTCAGAACCTGTCAACTTGATTTTCTGAATACCGGCAAACATATTATATTCCATACCACTGAGTTTAGTGGCCTTTTCTGTATACAGACTCTGGGTTCGTACTGTTCGTCTATATACCAACAAGAGAATCAAAGCCTGAAGAGCCAGAATACCTAAAGCGGGGAAAAGCAATGATTTTCCGTATATCCACAACTGCATCAGGTAAATCAGCGAGAGCACGGCAGAGAGACCAGCACCGATAATGGTCTCGTTAATCATGCCCGACAGAATCGACACATTATTGAGTTTATCGCTCAGTTCGCCACTTGCATGTTTCGAAAAGAATGTTGGTGACAGCAGGAAGGTACGGGCCATGATGGAATTCTGGGTGTGGAGCTCCACGATATGCTGTACACGGGTGATGTAGAGATTGCGGGTAAGTGTGAGTAACATTGTACCGATAGTAGCACCCAGCAACAATCCTGTGATAGGTAATAGATCGGATGAATCGCCTGTTGGAATCACTGTGTCGAAGATAAGTTTGTTGGCCATTGGGGTAAACATGCCCAATAATACTACAACGAGCGCTGCCAGACAAAGCATCGCAGCATTAGGTCCGGAGACCACATCCCAGATAAAGTTGATAAGATCCTTGATGTCTAAAGCACGTAACGGCAGAGGTTTGGTAAACTGGATGGCCGTTGGCTTCAGCTCATGCTCCATTTCCCTCTTATTGATGGTTCTGATGATGCCGTTGTGGTCGCGATAATGATAGCCCAATCCACTACTGGTAGGTGTCAGGGCCAGCAGTTGGCCGTCTTTGGCATAACCGAGTAAGGGGCCGACACATTCGCTCCACCATTCTCCCGTTAAACGGATACGGCGCATTAATATGCCACGAGGGCGCAGAATACCCGTTAACTGCTCTTCTGGAGAAAAAATATCATTTTCCTCCAAGTCATAGTCCTTGATGCCCAATGCATCGAGCAACTGTCTGAGGGCCGACTGGTTCGTCTGGGGTATTGCGTCTTTCTTGCGCAGGAACCCGAGCCGCTGGGCACCACGGTCCATAGCTTCTGCAAGCAAGGTCTTCTCCAGCTGCCTTCGTTTGTTAATCTGTTTAATATAGATGGCCATGGCTATTCACTTCTCATTAATTCTTGGTATAGTCCTTCCTGCTCTATCAGTTGGTCGTGGGTGCCGCGCTGAAGAATCTTTCCTTGATCCATGACGATAATCTCGTCACAGTCACGGATGGTAGAGAGGCGATGGGCGATGATAATCTGTGTGGGTCCCATCATACGAATCGACATCATTACCTCGTCTTCCGTCTTTGGGTCGAGGGCAGAGGTGGCTTCATCCATAATCAGAACAGCAGGTTCTTTGGCTAAAGCAGTCGCAATTTCCATTCTCTGGCGCTGGCCACCGGAAAAGTTCTGTCCACCTCTGACGAGTTTTGTTCCGAAGCCATCTGGGCGACTGACGATGTCGTCACGTATCTGAGCATCGTTACAGGCCATCATCAGGGTGAAGTCCTCGATACTTTCGTCCCACATGCGGATGTTCTGTGCGACAGTATCGTCAAACAGGACAACGTTCTGGTCGATAACGGCCACAGAGTTTGTCAATTCTTCAGAAGAGATGCTCTCAATGGGTCTTCCGTCAAAGAGGATCTCTCCCGACCACGGTTTGTAAAGGCCGGAAATAAGCTTGGCCAATGTTGACTTTCCGCAGCCGCTGCTACCCACGAAGGTAACGCTGCGACCAGGTTCAATGCGCAGGTTGAAGTTCTCGATAAGTGGGGGCAGCAGTGTGGAATAGCCGAAGGTGACATTTTTGAGTTCTACCAGTCCGCCAAGTTTGCCCTCATACATATCGCCCTCGTTTTCACGATGGTCTTCTGGGAATTTCATCACATCTTCGATGCGTTCCATCTGACTGCGCATCACCACAATGGTCTTTGAAGCATTGACGATGTCATTGACCGGTGAGAGAAATGACGACATGAAACCTTGGAAGGCTAAGAGCATACCCACAGATAGTTCACCTTTCAAAATAAGCAGGGCACCAAGTATAAGAATGGCGGTGTTGACAAGTCCGTTAACCAAAATAGGAAGCAGCCCCATTTTCAGTTGTTGGTCTGTGGCATTACCCTCCATATTGAATTTCTTGGCCCAAAGTCCACTCCAGTATTCAAAGAAGCCCGTTTCAGCACCGGCGGCCTTGATGCTTTCCATATTGTCGATGCAGGATACGGTGGCCGAGAAATATTTGCCAGTGCTCTGTTCCATGGAGTGGATAAGGTTGATACGCCGATTGGAATAATGTTGTACGATGGCCAGATTGACCACGGCGGCAACGACACCTACCAATGTCAGGACAACCGAATAGCTGAGCATGAGGGCGAGGTAGAGTCCGAGCAGGGCGATATTGATAATTTGCGGAGCCAGCACTTCTACGAGCGAGTGGGTAATGGTTTCATTCAGGTGTTGGCGTTGTTGCAGCTCACCCACACTTCGCATGGCAAAGAAGGAGATGGGCAATCGTAGCACATGGTTGAGATACTTCACGTTTCCTTTCAGTGCGAGTGATCCGGCAACTCGTTTCGCATAGCGGGCTTGCAATAATGCCAGCACAAACTGGAACAGCGCCACCGTTCCCATTATCCAAAAGAAAGTCGAGCTCCAGTCACGATTCTTGCCAGAGAGAATTTCGTCAATGAAGGTACGGGTGAAGAGAGGGATAACAAGCGCAACGAAAGCGGCAAGAAGAGAGAATATGAAGGTAAGCCAGAAAGCTTCACTGGCGCCTTGCAGGTATTTCTTTACATACGACAGGATTCGGGTACGATGGCCACCCTGCTTGAAAGATTCCGTGGGGGCAAAGGTGAGTGCTACACCAGTGAAGGATCTCTTGAAATCATCCATGGGAACTACCACGGGTCCTGCATTGGGATCATTCAAGTAGGCGGCTCCGTTTTTGAAGCCTCGGAAGACAACAAAGTGGTTGAAGTTCCAGTGGATAATAGCGGGTTGCATGCCCTGAAGTGCCGTTGGCGTCATTTGATAACCATTGGCCTCCAGACCGTATTTCCTGGCTGCCAGAACAATGTCCTTTGCAGAACTGCCATCGCGTGAGACACCACAGGCAGCACGCACCTCTTCCAGTGGCAGCCATTTGCCGTAATGCGCCAGAATCATGGTTAGTGAGGCTGCGCCACACTCCACAGATTCCATCTGCATCACCATTGGCATCTTCACCACTTTCATCGCTTAATTTCCGCTAATAGATTCCAAGGAGTTGTCAACAGCTCCGATGAGCACGCGCCACACGGGCTTATGTTGGGTAATGATCTGAATATTGCAAAGAGAACCTGTATTGACCTTCAGTCCCCGACTCTTTTCTCGGCTCCAGACCAGATGTCCGTCTTTCTCTTCGAGCATGACACGAACCTCATAGATGGCCTCACCGTCTTTGATAAACGCGGCCAGGGGATCCAGTTTTAACCGTCGTATCACATCGTCCTTTGTCGTCGGGTATTGCTCTATGCCCTCTACCTTGCCGTATGCATAACCCCAGTTTTCGCGCTGAAGGTCTGCGGGTGTAGCCTGTACCTGTAGTCCTGGTTTCAGTTTTCTCAGGTCATTGAAGGTCACATAACAGAGCATCTCCCTTCCTTCTGTCTGGGGCATCAGCCAGGTTTGTCCGTGACTTACCAACACATGGTCATTAGCTCCGATGGCAGAGTCGTTAATGGCTTTGACCTCGCCAAAGGGGAAAATTATTCCCTGAGCCATCACCTTGTCGTTGATGGTACCAAAGGCACACCAATAGATGCCAACCGCCACCATCGCCAGCATCGCCCCCAATACCAGTTTCAGCTTTGGTGAGGCAACACGCGCCATCTCCTCGGCTTCACTATGGTCATCGAGAGCGTCCAAGGCTTCTTTGTTGAACAATTCACTCATATTATCGGTTTATTTTTCGATGGTGATAATACGGGTAAAACCGGTCATTTGGAAGATTTTGAAGATGGGTGGACTCACATGTGTTACTTTGATCTGCCCATCGAGTTTTCGCGTCACAATACGCATCATCTCCTGAATCACGCGCAGACCAGAGCTTGAGATGTATTTCAAATCTGTACAGTCAAATTCCAGGTCGATGCCCTTTTCCAGTACCGCTTCCACCTCACGTTCAAACTGTGTGGCATTAAGGGTGTCCACTCGTTCACCAGTTCTTACAATGGTTTTTCCTCCTTCTTTTGTAGTCTGTGTCATATTGGTTGAATAATCTGAGTATTTTGAGTAATCTGAATTATAATTCCCCATCAAACGGTGTTGCATTTATGCAGCGCAGGTTCTTTTCCAGTTGGGCTGTACTGCTGGCACCCACCAGAACCGAGGTAACGCCTTTCTGTTGGAGAATCCACGCCAAGGCCATCTCTGCCAACGTTTCTCCACGGTTCTGGGCAGCCTCGTTATAGCGGCGCAGTCTAGCCAACAATTCAGGTGTGAGCATCTCCTCTTTCAGGAACTTGCCTTTCGACATACGTGAGTCCTGAGGAATACCGTTTAGATAGCGGTCAGTGAGCAGGCCTTGTGCCAAGGGTGAGAAGGAGATAAAACCGATGCCTTCTTCTGCGCAGAAATCGAGAATGCCCTCTTCCTGAGGTTCACGGTCGAGCATATTCAGTTTCCCCTGATAGATAAGCAGGGGTACATCGCGCTCCTTTAGATACTTCGCTGCATAACGTGTGGCCTCTAACGGCCAGCGGGAGATACCTACATAGAGCGCTTTACCAGCCCGCACAATATCTACCAAGGCCTGGAGCGTTTCCTCAAGGGGTGTCTCAGGGTCGTAACGATGGCTATAGAACAGGTCGACATAGTCGATCTTCATCCGCTTCAGGCTCTGATCAAGCGAGGCGATGAGATATTTGCGTGAGCCCCAATTGCCGTAGGGCCCGGGCCACATGTCATAGCCTGCCTTCGTCGAAATGAAGAGTTCATCGCGATACGGACGGAAATCTTCATCCATCAACCGGCCCATTGTCTCTTCAGCAGAGCCGTAGACAGGACCGTAGTTGTTAGCCAGATCGAAATGGGTGATGCCGTGATCAAAGGCGTAATGGGTAATCTCACGACTGCGCTCGTAGGGGTCGACACTTCCGAAATTATGCCAGAAGCCCAGACTTACTTTGGGCAGCAACACGCCCGAACGCCCACAGCGTTCGAAGGCCATACCGTTAGCGTAGCGGTTCTTGTCAGCGTAATATAATTCTTTCATATTGGTTGATTTTCTGCAAAGATACGACTTATATTTTAATCAGCAAAACTTTTTCTGTTTTTTTTATGCCAACCTCATCGAGCATTTTGTTTTATCATCTAATGCAAGATTTACTAAATAGGGCGTAAAGTTTGCATTGCGATTTTATCCCAAAAAACGGATTGAACGTACTGGTTGGTCCACAAACAAGGGGCTAACCGTTTAGTGCGCCCCTTTATGTTAGAAGATCTGGTTGAAGGTTGGATATAAATACCAATCTAAACATTTCGTATGATCTATAGCCCATTCACCAAAGGAATAACCCTTTTCCATATAAGCGCCAAAAAGAGCACCATCCCTCATGAAACCGATGTTCACACCCTCTAAGGGATAACGAAACGAGGCATAGGGAATCATCAGGGCCCAAGGCAGATTCTTACTTTTCGTCGACAAGGTATACTCACGTGTCACCTGAGCCTCGCAATAACGATAGCAATGCTGTTCCCAGACAAAGCCATTATTAGGAATGAGGACAAAGAGGTCGAGCATGTCTGGTGTAAAGCCATTAATATTTTGTCCTGCTTTGAAATAGACATGATAGATTTCCGTGCGGGGAGCAAGAATCGGAAAGTTATCACTATACGATCTCGATACATTATATTTCTTCCGTTGGAAAATCTGATTGGTTACCTCCAGATCATCGCCCATCGCCCAGTGGGCATCTTCAAACAGATAGAGGAAAGCCTCGCCATTACGACCAGATTGTAATAAATCGTTGCTCTTAAACATCGGTGAAGCCGTTTTCTGCAAAGGCACATCGTGGTTTGAGCCTCCCATGTCGAAAGATCCACCTCCCTCAATAGTCACACTGTCGATGTCTTCAGTTTGATAACCTACCAATTGCAAGCCTGCAGCCATTTGCTTCGAGCCGCCCACAGCAACCAATCCAACTTCTATTTTCAAATGCCGGCTACTCACCACTTCACGTGAAAGACGCAAAACCACATCATTATAATCGTAGTCGCCTGGCTCAGGCATCTCCTCTTCAAAACAATATACCAATTTCTGCTGTACGGGTGTGGACCTAGGAGATTTCTGCTTATCCGTAGACTTAACATTGCTAAAACGAATCTCAGTCGTCCCTACAGGGAAACTTACCACAGTATAAAGCCCGTCAGCATCTACTAATGCCGCATATACTTCAGAGAGTCTTGTTGGTACCGTGGCTGCCATTCTGACTCGTCCACCATCCTCAATTGGACTTTGAGCCATTATCTCTGCATTGAGTGCGGTCAAAGGATTATCAGCTAAAATTAGAACAGTTTTTGCACCCACATTCACATCAGCTTCCACGATATAATCATGGTCTTGTGTCAACTCCCAAGTATGATTGGCGTCCACATTATCAACCGGTGAACTAATCTTAATCAACGTGTCGTATTTGTCTTCATCGAATACATCTTTTTTACATGACACACCCGTCCCCACCAACAGCGAAATGCAGGGAAAAATTATAAGGAAATAAATAATTCTTTTCATACCTTATTAATATTGACTACTATTTTGCGCCAAAATTACAAAAATATCCGATAAATCGTGCATAATTTTATCCTTTTTACAGAATTTAACTATTAAGATGTTGGATTTTCCCGAAATTTGTACTAATTTTGCGCCCAAGAATCGATTCAAAGGAAAATTTAAGTTACGTAACAATTAAAAATCTTATGAAAATGAAGAAGTATTTGATCATGGGCACCTTGGCTCTTATCGCTTCAGCTATCATGACGGGTTGTCATGTTGATGAAGACTTTGACAGCTCCATTGTAGAGCAGAAGGTACAGACCTACGAAAAGTTATTCGTGCAGGAGTTCGGTACCATCGATCCAGACCAAGACTGGGGATTCGGCGAGGAGAGTGCGCTATCTAGAACAAGAGCCCTTCAGGCAGCAATAACACGTGGAAATGCCTCGACAAACGCTAACATGTGGGCTAGTGCTGGTTATGATGTGCCTAGAGAGTTGACTCAAGGCCAGATTGACCGAGTTGTTGCCTATTTCCAGAAAAACAAACTTGAATGGGGCGGATCAAAGGATTGGACAGAGTTCTTTGTACAGCAGGTCTATAAAGGAGGTACAAAACCTATCGGAAACAAAGAAACTCCTAACGGTTATTCAGCTGAAGAATACCAATGTGCAAATGGAAGTTGGATTACTGGTGGTCAACAAATGGATTATTTATATGCCAATATGGATAAAAGTGAGCATATTAATAATTTCAATAATGGTAACGGCTCGCCAAACGGTTCTGTACAGAACTCTCCTGGCGAAACATATCTTACCGACAATGGTAATGGCTACCACACTGACATGATCCAACTTATGGTAGGTTCTAAGGCTGAAAATTTTGGATACAACAATTCCAATGCCAGCAAATACTATTGGGATAAATATGTATTAATTGACGGTGACATCATTGACACTTGGGCAACAAGTGCCGCTGGTGGAAATGTCGGTGAAAGTGTTAGTGGTCGTGCCTTTGTAGGTTTTGACTTCGAGCAGTTCTATAAAGATGAAGACGTTTATACAGGATCATGGACTTATAATAATAAGACCTACAAATACATTGTAAATGCCCCCAATAAATACTGTGGTCATAGAGAATTTTTTGACGATTCAAATAAGCCTGAGGCAGTTGGGACTATTCAAGAATGGTTAGATAATGGTTATTTGCCCGTATATGATACTGCTGGTAAAGAATGGGCAAAAGTGGCTAAATGTGCAGACGGTTATTTCAGCGACTGGATTGTATGTATCGCTCCTGGACATCATGGCAATACTCCCGAGGAAACCACCATCCCTATTGAGAACGGTAGCGAAGAAAAAACTTATACCAGAACCACGAAGTATTACAGAAATACAGTGGATGACCAAGGCCGCATACTTTGCGAAGACCTCGGTGTAGTTTCTGCTTCTGATATAGATTTCAACGATGTCGTTCTTGATGTCTACATCTACAAGACGACCCATTATGTGAAAGTAGAGACCAGCACTGACAATGTTAACTTTACCGTGGTGAGTAATGCAGAAGATCCAAACATCTCTCCTACGTATGGCGCAGACATCTGGGCTCTGGCTGGTGGTGGAACCATCCCCGTGACCATCGAGGCTGGCGGTCACACTTATAACCTGAAAAGCAATTTTACTCCCATGCTCTCAGATAAGACAATCGTGAACACCATTGTCGACCCAGAGAAAACTTATGGTAATTCCTACGAGAATTTCACCGAAGCGGTTAAACTGAACGATGAACTCTTAAATATTAGATATATTAGAGATATTGATATCTATGTCAAGTACGGAGACAACAATAGCGGCTTCATGAAACTGGAGGCTTACAAGGGCGTGGCACCCCACAAATTGTGTGTGCCTATTACCACTTTGTGGCCAAGGGAGCGCGTTGAAATCAACAATGCCTATAAAGCTTTCACAATGTATGTGAAGAAGCGTGATGCTGAGGGTAAGTATATCACAGAGACCACCAACGGCACCACTGCCAATGGCCAACCCTACTACAACGATACCTACAAACGTCAAAGTACTGTATGGCAGAACCCCGCCTCTGGCTCTGTTTACGACAATTCCGTCAACTACACCCCGCGCCATATGGAGTCCGACTGGGTGGAGATGGAAATTACTGATGGCCCGACCACAGTAGAATCCGGCGAAATTGGAAGCGGTTATAAGAGTAATGACCCAGTACTTATTCGCAGAAGAGATTAATGTTTAACTCCTAAAATGAGAACAAAAGATATGAAGACAAAGAATATTTTCAGAATGCTTCTCGTAGCAGCCACGCTGCTGATGGGAGCTAACAATGTGGAAGCTCAAGAGACCATCATTTGGAATGGTACTTTTGACGAATACAATGCTGTACAGGTTTCATCAGGTGATTGGAAGAATAACCTAAACGAGGGCGATAAACTGCGTATTTATGTTTCCAATCGCCTCCTCAGAATAGTTGGAGTATGGAATACTAATATAGGTTTTGAGGATTCTTCAGATGGTTATATTGACTTTACAAAGTATAATGGACAGTATTTTGAAGCAGTATTTAATCAATCCACACTTGATGCCATTGCTACTCTTCGCTCAAATCCACAGTGGGTAAATATTAATGTGGGTGCTAATATAACGGTCTCCCATGTTAAATTTGTTGATGCAGATGGTGAACATGATCTTGAAATCACGAATAATTCTTTTGACTCCTATGCTATAGCAAATGCCACGATAGGTAATTCCATTAGGATTTATGCAACAATTGCAAATACTACATTGTCAAGATTCCGCCCATATTATAATGATGGAGGAGAGAAATTAAAGAATACAAACGATGGCTGGATTGACTGTTCAAGGGCAGAAGCTCTTACTGGTTATGTGGATTATAGTTTGTCAAGCCAGAATGTTACAGACCTCAGAAATGGCAGACCATTATATATTGAACATGAGAAGAAAGTAGGTATCAAAAGGGTATCTATAGTTTCCAACGGAAGTACTCCTACAACTAAGACCACCCCGACGCTATCATTTAATACTACCACCTTCAACATTGCGTATGGTGAGGTATTTACTGCTCCAACAGCAACTTGTAGTGTTGAGGGACTGGCTATTTCATACACATCAAGTGATGATAATATTGCAGAAGTAAATAGTTCTACTGGTGATGTCACTATCAAGAAAGCAGGTCAGGTAAGAATTACAGCAAATACTGAGGAAACAGACACTTACAATGCTGCGAGTGCATATTATGACATCAACATTGCCAAGATTGTCTATAACCTTGCGTATAGTGCTTCTACCGCTACCGCCGTGATAGGTGAGTCATGGACGGCACCAACGTTAAGCAATCCTTCTCTTCTCAGCGTAACCTATTCATCAACGAATACTAATGTTGCTACAATCGACCAAAATGGTAATGTTGAAATTGTTGCAGCGGGTGAGACAACGATTAAGGCTGTCTATGCTGGCGATGACAATCACGAACGCTTAGAAGCATCATACGTGCTCACGGTAAGCGAGCAACAGCAGCAACCACAGCCGACGGCAAACTATATCACGGTGGATATGGGCTCCTACGAGTATCGTACCTATGTAACCACTACAAACATTGATTTCTCACAGTCAATAGGTATTAATGGATATTATGCAACAGGTCTCACCAGCGATGGCACAAAAGTACAATTCAGAAAGGTTACAGGTGTAGTAGCTGCCTCGGTTCCCCTCTTGCTGCAGAAAGTAAGTGGTGCTACCGAATACAAGCTGCTAACTACTGATACATCAGGTTCTGTACCAAGTCCTAACAAGCTTGTTGCTGGTGGTACAAATAGTTGGATAAGTGGTTCTAATATCTTTGTTCTGACAGTTCACAACGGCCAACTTGTATTTGCGGAGACGAATATCAACTCAGCTAATGTGAATAATGAGCATGCGTATCTCAATCTTAGGGGAAGTAATGCCCGAAGTTTGATGATAAGTTTTAGCGATGATGAAGACGAAGCAACAGAAATCGATGCCATAGTGAGCAACGAACAGGACACTCAAGACATCTACGACCTCCGCGGATTGCGCGTGCAGAAACCCACGAAGGGTGTCTACATCATCAATGGCAAGAAAATGGTTATCAAATAATCATTAAGATTCGAGTAAGTACAGGTATTATTACCTATATTATATTTAAAAGCAGCTACATCCTTTCCTATGGTGTAGCTGCTTTTATAAATCCCCTTATTTATACCCCAGCCTTGAATTGGTGTGCCTTTGCAAATACCTACGGTTTAGAGTCATTTCGCCGACCAAACAAAACAAAAAAGAAACAATTAATTATTATTAACACATAAATAGCAGGCTATTCCATCTATTTTATCTATCTTTGCACCGGAGTTCTAAAAAAGGACTACAATGAAGCTGAAATTAACAATAATAACAAATATCTATAACCAAATTATTAAATTATGAAGAAGTATTTGATGACAGGAATCGCAGCCATTGCAATGTGTGCTGCATTTACAAGTTGCTCTCACGACATCGCAGGCACAAGTCCTGAAGATCTCGAAATGATGAGAGCTGAGAAGATTCAGAACACCTACAACAGGGCGTTCATTGCTACTTTTGGCCAGCCTGCTGCTAATCAGGACTGGGGATTCAGTCCTTCCGCTAACACACGTGCTTTTACACGTAGTGTAGATTATACTCTTAAACCGGTTACGCCGAAATATGGAGAACCAGAAGCACCAAGCTTTACAACGAAAACATATATTAACGGACTAAAGCCTGTATTTCCTGAAGGATACTTAACTACAAAAAATGCTGTTATTGCACAAAACAGTGGGGTCTCAGCTGCTAATAGCGTTGACGGAAATGCAGATTGGACAGACAAAGTTGTCTATGTAAGTACAGGAAATACTTGGGTAAAAGATGCCCAAAAATTGACGATTTATGTTGTCGATAATATGACAAATGGTTGGGGCACTCAAGATGGTTCTGTTATCGTTGTTACAGAGGGAGTTACACTCA
>JAEEGG010014050.1_pt1 | contig 17013 bp, 11 predicted proteins | sample 9134161 | NCBI WGS metagenome assembly JAEEGG01 (sample SAMN16246543, study PRJNA631951) | gut metagenome | biome: gut microbiome; feature: rumen; material: CR-attached | host: Bos | place: Iran: Karaj | collected 2018-10 | reverse complement strand
CAACTCTATGGCGTTGCGCAACACGTTCTCTAGATAATCATTTGTTGACTTCTTCTCGCTCGCGGCCAGCTTGCGTACAGTCTCCTGCAAGTCGTAAGGCACTTGGACGGTCATGCTTTTCATTGGGGTGACGAGGAGTTCGCCGTTGACAGCCTCCGCCATTTTCTGGAGCTGCTTGTAGGAGGGATTCGTTTTCAGCGATGCGATGCGCGAGATGGCGCTCTGCGTCGTGCCCATCTTCTCGGCGACATCCTGCTGAGTCAAGCCCAGGGATTCCTTCAAGAAGTCGAAATCCGTCAGGAACGCCGACAGCGCCTCGTACATTTTCACGTACGCAGCCAACTTTTTGTCACCCTTTTCGAGAGTGTCCATGAAATCCAGGACTTGATTCTTTTTCATAGCAGAAATAATATAGCATATATGCTATATTAAGGCAAGTGTTTTCCAATATAAAATACAGCGAAATTTATAGACGTTTTTAATATGTAGAGTTTTTTGTTAAAAATTTTATTTCCCAATTTTGATGTATTTTAATTTTTGGGAAATAGAATTTAGCTTTTGGGGTTTTGAGAGGTTGTCAAGTATTCCTTGACAATCACTTTTGGGTATGATCCCCATTTCTGTCACTCCACTGTCACTTCATTAATATATATTTCATTTGTCATGTCATCCCCGCCCATTCGGCACGCTCAGGGCAGGCTCCGGCGGGAATCCAGCGCAGGAAGTTGTTTGTAAAAGGTTTATATGGCAAAAGTTGCAAAGGCGAAGAAATCCGTCCCCGAAAAGTCCGTAGAGGCCTCCCTCTGGGAGTCTGCGAACAAGTTGCGCGGCAGCGTGGAACCCGCCGAATACAAGCACGTGGTGCTTTCGCTTATCTTCCTCAAGTTTGCAAGCGACAAGTTCGAGGAACAGCGCGAAAAGCTCATCGCCGCCGGCCGTCAGAAATACGTGGAAATGCCCGAGTTCTACAACAAGGACAACGTTTTTTACCTGGAAGAAACTTCCCGCTGGAGCTTTATCATCGAGCATGCCCGCCAAAGCGACATTGCGCTCCTGATCGACACCGCGCTTGCGAACATCGAAAAGAAGAACAAGGCGTTGCGCGGGGCGCTCCCCGACAACTATTTCTCGCGTTTGCAGCTCGACACCGCAAAACTCGCGGCGCTCATCAGCGACATCGACGGCATCGACACCATCAAAGACAAGGAACAGGATGTCGTTGGTCGCGTCTATGAATATTTCCTCGGGAAGTTCGCCATCGCCGAAGGCAAGGGCAAGGGCGAATTCTATACGCCCAAGACAATCGTCGGACTCATCGCCGAAATGATTGAACCCTACCGCGGCAAGATTTACGACCCCTGCTGTGGTTCGGGCGGCATGTTCGTGCAGAGCATGAAGTTTATCGAGGCACATCACGGCAACAAGCGCGAAGTCTCCGTATATGGTCAAGAATACACCGGCACCACGTACAAACTAGCGAAGATGAACCTCGCCATCCGCGGCATCTCCGGAAACCTGGGCGACAAACCCGCCGACACCTTTGCCGAAGACCAGCACAAGGATTTGAAAGCCGACTTTATCATGGCGAACCCGCCGTTCAATCAGAAGTCGTGGCGTGCCGAAAACGAACTCCTCGATGACCCGCGTTGGAAAGGCTACACCGTTCCGCCCACGAGCAATGCGAACTACGGCTGGATTCTGAACATTCTCTCGAAACTCTCCGAAAACGGCGTGGCAGGCTTTCTGCTCAGTAACGGCGCGCTCAGCGGCGAAGGCGATGAACAGCAAATCCGCAAGGAACTTTTGCAGAACGACAAGGTCGAGGCAATCCTCATTCTGCCCCGCAACATGTTCTACTCCACCGACATCAGCGTGACGCTCTGGATTCTGAACAACAACAAGACCGCCCGCGAAGTCAAGGTCGGCGATGCCATGCGCAAGTACCGTAACCGCAAAGGCGAAGTGCTCTTTATGGACCTGCGCCAGATGGGCGAACCCTTCGAAAAGAAATACACCCAGTTCAGCGCCGAGGACATCGCAAAAATCAGCGGCACCTACCACAAGTGGCAAACGCAGAAAATCAAGGACGAACCCGAATACTGCGCCACCGCCACCCTCAAGGAAATCGAGGCGAAAAACTGGTCGCTCGTGCCGAGCAAGTACATCGAATTCAAGAATCGCGACGAGGCCGTGAACTTTGACGAAAAGATGCGTGAACTCCAAGCGGAAATGCGCACCCTCCTCAAGGCCGAAAAAGAAAGCGAAAAGGAACTCGCCAAGGTATTTAAGAATTTGGGATTTGAACTGTAGAGTGTCACACGGATTGGTTCGTACCTAACGGTACTCATGAAAGAAAAAAATAGCGAAGGTCGTTAGACCTGAGCAAACTCGTGTGATAAAGAAAAAGGAGCGTTAACTCGGAAAAAGGAAATGGATTTAGTAACAGTTCAATCTATTGCATATTTTTAGGTGCTGGGATATATTAGATGTCACACGGATTGGTTCGTACCTAACGGTACTCACGAAAGAAAAAAAAGCGAAGGTCGTTAGACCTGAGCAAACCCGTGTGATAAAGAAAAAGGATCGTTAACTCGGAAAAAGGAAATGGATTTAGTAACAGTTCAATCTATTGCATATTTTTAGGTGCTGAGATATATTAGATGTCACGCGGATTGGTTCGTACCTAACGGTACTCACGGAGGAATAATGCTTTTGTATGAAAAGGAAACAAGTAAGATTCTAGAGGCGTGTATAAATGTCTTTAGTGAATTAGGATGTGGTTTTCTTGAACCAGTGTATCAAGAAGCGTTAGCAATAGAGTTTGGCTATTTGGGAATTCCGTTTAAAAGAGAAGAAAAACTGGAAATCACCTATAGAGGGAAAAAACTTTGCAAAGAGTACTATGCGGACTTTATCTGCTATGATTCTGTGATTGTGGAATTAAAAGCTGTCTCAACATTGGTAAAAGCCCATAAAGCCCAAGTGATAAACTACTTGAAAGCGACGAAAAAGGAGATAGGATTGCTGGTAAATTTTGGAGCGGCTTCTTTAAGATGGGAGCGGATTTCATGCCTTAACAGCGAAGGTCGTTAGACCTGAGCGAATCCGTGTGATAAAACAAGATATTCTGAACTGCTACTCCCGATTTTCGCTGAATTTCGGAAGTAATACTCCCGTTTTTCTTGCCTTTTTTATGGTTTACGCGTTATTTTCGACAAAAATGAACTATTTTCAAATTTAAGGTATCGGATAAAGTGGAATGATGAAACGGCTTGGAGACTACATACGGCCCGTAGATTTGCGGAACAGGGACTTGAAAGTAACGCGGTTGGTTGGATTGACTATTGACAAAGCGTTTATCCCGTCTGTGGCAAATACGATTGGCACCGATTTATCGAATTACAAGGTGATTTCGGAAAACCAGTTTGCATGCAGTTTGATGCAGGTCAGTCGCGATGGAAAAATGCCTATTGCGATGTTCAAAGGCGAGCCGTGCATTATGTCTCCGGCATACCCGATGTTTGAAGTCTCAAAGACGAATGAGCTGCTGCCGGAATATCTGATGATGTGGTTTTCTCGCTCAGAATTTGACCGCGAAGCAAGTTTTTACGCAGTCGGTGGAGTTCGCGGAAGTCTGGAATGGAATGATTTCTGCGATATGCAAATCCCCGTCCCCGCGATAGAAAAACAGCGCGAAATCGTCGCCGAATACAACACCCTCGCCACCCGCATCGAAACCAACAAGAAACTCATCGCCACCCTCGAACAAACCGCCCAAACTCTCTACCGCCACACCTTCGTCGACAACATCGACCCCAACAATCTCCCCGACGGCTGGAGGATGGGAACTTTGGGGGAGATCGCAAAGGTTAAAGTTGGCGGTGATAAACCGGATGTTTTTTCTGAAGAAAAATCGGAAAAATGTAAAATTCCCATATATTCAAATGGTTTAGAAAATAAGGGCATTTACGGTTATACAGATAAGGCGACCATTTTTGAAAAATGCGTGACTGTATCGGCTCGTGGAACTATTGGTTATTGCTGTTTAAGAGATGAACCGTTTGTTCCCATAGTTCGTCTTTTGGTTGTTATTCCAAATGACGAGAATATGGTTGATTATTTGTATCGTCAACTTAAAGATTTGAATTTTGAAGGATCTGGATCAGTGCAGAATCAGCTCACCGCTCCACATATTGAAAATCAAGAAATTCTTATACCTGCTTCAAGCTTGTTTAAAGAGTATAACGAAAAGTTAAATCCTGTTATGACTCTTATAAACAACAAAGAACAAGAAAACCAAAACCTAACCCAAATGCAGACCCTTCTCCTCTCCAAAATGGGAGTGTAAACTAGGAGGCTAATATGATGAATCAAATTCGAACAATCGCTGACATTATTGATCTATTTCGAACATCAGAAAATGCAAGATTGAAGGAGTATAACTTACAACATCGTCCATCAATTGGCGATATGTATGAAGGTTTGACAAAAGAAATTCTAGAAAAAACGCTGCCCTCGGGACTAAATTTGCAAATAGTAGATGGTTTTATTATTGACGCTGACGGAAACAATTCACCTCAAATTGATTGCATGTTGGTAAAACGAATAGAAGAGAAAATACCCTATTCTCTAACGTCAGTTAAGTGCAAAATAGAAGATGTTGTTGCAATAATTGAAGTAAAAAAGAATATGCACAAAGCAGAGTTGTCAGAGGCGTATTTGCATTTTAGCTTTGTTAATGATTTTATGGGTAAAGCAGGTATAAAAGTTGATAAGTCTTTTTTGCGACGTGCTTTTTTTAGGATTACAGGAAAAAAAGTTGAATCTCAATCAGATGTTGAAGCTTTACCTGAAGCGTATCAGTATTTATGGCATGCTTTTGTTGTAACCTATGCAAGTCCACTAAAAATTATTCTTGGATATAATGGTTTTGCATCTGAACAAAATTTAAGAGATGGCTTTGTAGAATTTTTAAAAGAAAAGGGGACGAGTGGAGCAAAAGGCTTTGGTTGGGCATCATTTCCTCATTTGATAGTTGATGATATGTATTCATTGCTGTTGACGAATGGATTTCCGTATTCATATACGACGCTAGATGAAAGATGCTGTGTGTATGCTTCTTCAAAAACAAATCCTATTGTTCATTTAATTGAATTTTTATGGACTAAATTGACCATTTCTGAAGGTATTTCTTTGATTTATGATCAAGATTTAAAGGAAGAAAATATAGCACCTTTTTTATGGGCTAGGTTCGTAAAAAATGGTTCTCAATTGGGATGGGCGTATGATTACGACACGTTGACACCTGAAATGGAAAAACGTTCTGATTACATTGAATGGCAACCTACAGAAATTGATTTAAATCAGCATACTTTAATCACCGAATTATGTAAAGATGGGAAATTAGCTTTAAATGGAGACTTTTTTCAAAGTTGTGTAAAAGAAAGCGGAGTAAGTCAATCGGAATTTATTGATGATTTACGAAGTAAAGGACTTATTACTGTCGTTGGAAATGATGTTGTTTTAACGACTGAATTTTGTAGTTGTGGAATGACTCCTGATGGGAAATTTTGGTGTGGTGAAAATTCGGATGGAAAGTTTTCTAGATGGCTGATTTCTCAGATTAGTAAAAAGGGTTGTTTTGATGACAAAGATGAGAAATAGCATCTGCAATTATTAAGGATATTTTATCTTTATGGAGATATAAAATGCCTATAAAAACAAGTTTAGTTGGTCGCTTAAGAAATCTACAATTGTCAAAGAGTCGTGCTCTATTGCCATTGTTTGAAGCGGTTGTAAATTCGATCCATTCTATTGACGAACGATTGGAAAAAGATCCATCATATTCTATCGGCTTATCGAAGATAGAGGTGGGTATTAAATATTCTGAACAATTAGCATTAGATAATATCCATCAGCCAGAGATTGTTGGCTTTGAAATTGTTGATAATGGAATTGGTTTTGAAAAAAGTAATTACGAGTCTTTTCAGACTCTTGACTCCCTATATAAACAAGCGAAAGGTTGCCATGGTATAGGACGCTTGCTTTGGTTGAAGGCGTTCGAAAGTGTAAATATTGAAAGTTGTTTTTATGAAGATGGAGCATTTTATACAAAAAAGTTTTCTTTTGAAGAAAATGAGGGTGTTGTAGAAAAGGATCATGTAAATCAGGGGTCTGTCCATAAGACAATTATTTCATTGGATAGAATTCGGCCAGAATATATAGAGAATTTCCAAGTTTCAACAGAAAAAATATCAAACGCTATGTTGGAACATTGTCTTTGGTATTTTTTCAGAGATGGGGGTGCACCCAATATAATTATTCATAGCTGTGATGGCGACATCTCTTTAAATGATAAATACGAATCACTTATAGAAAAATCTGTAAAGACTGATTCCTTTGAAATAAAGGGACAAACATTTGAACTTATTCACGTTAAGCTAAATTCTAATTTTGCACAAAAACATGAAATCGCCTACTGTGCGGCAAATCGCGTGGTTTATGCAGAAACGTTAAGCAGCAAAAACATTCCTGGTTTGTTCCGTTCATTGCAAGATGGCGATAAAGAATTTTATTATGCTGGTTATCTTCAATCTTCGTTCTTAACTGAAAAAGTTAATTCGGAAAGAACTGATTTTGGATTTGCAAAAGATGATTCTGACGCTTTTGCGAATGCGGAGCCGACACGAAGAGAGATAGAAAATAAAGCGATAGAAAAGATTTCTGAATATTTGGAAATCTATTTAAAAGAAAATAGGGAGCTTGGTCGACAAAAAATTGTTGATTTCGTGAATAGAGAAGCTCCTAAATATAAACCCATTTTGACTCAAATTCCAGAAAGCGAGTTATACGTTGATCCTCAAATAACGGCTAAAGAATTAGATTTGAAAATGCATAAGCATCTGGCAGATCTTGAAGCAAAAAGTATAGAATTACAACATAATTTGGAATTGCCTCAAAATCTGGACGACCCTTCAGAATATGAAAAACAAATTCAAGAATGTTTATCTGTGGTGTCTGATTTAAAGAAATCGGATTTGGCAAATTATGTGATGCATCGCAAGGCTATAATCAGGTTATTTGAAAAGGCAATTGAAAAAGATGAAAACGGAAAATTCAAAAGAGAAGATGTCATCCATTCATTGATAATGCCAATGCAAATCGAAAGTGGCGATGCTAAGGCGAAAGATGCTAACTTGTGGTTGGTTGATGAAAAACTTGCTTTTCATGATTATTTAGCCTCTGATTTACCATTAAAGTCTATGCCTATTTCAAATACTGAATCCGCAAAGGAACCAGACTTATTGGGATTGAACATTTATGATAATCCTTTATTGATACAAGAGGGGACAAAACTGCCTTTGGCAACAATAACGGTTGTTGAATTTAAACGCCCCATGCGAGATGATATGAAAATGGGTGAGGAACGTAATCCTATTGAACAGGCTTTAGGGTATTTAAAAAGAATCCGTGATGGAAAAGCAAAAGCGCCAAATGGGCGATATATTCCCAATTCTGAGAATATTCCGGGCTTTTGCTACATATTGTGTGATTTGACACCCTCTATGGAAGATATGTGTTCACTTTTTGATTTAAAGGTTACTTCTGATAAAATGGGATATTTTGGCTACCACGAAAAATATAATGCATACATAGAGGTAAATTCGTTTGATCGAATTGTGAATATGGCAAAAGAAAGAAATAGGGCTTTCTTTGATAAACTTGGATTGGCTTACGATTAAAAAGGAGGAAACAATATGTTTTCGGAAAAAATTGAACTAATTCAAAATACAACCATAAAATCGCATTATAGGGAAATAAATAAATGTATCGAAAACGAATCGTATCGAGCAGCTGTCGTTCTTTTGTGGAGTACTGTGGTTCTTGATCTGATAACGAAGATACAAGAATTAAGTGATATCTATGGCAACGATACTGCGACAAAAATTCTGAAAGAATTGAAAGATTTTTGGGACAGTAATCCAAAATCCCCAGAATGGGAAAATACCATACTCAAAGACTCTCAAGAACGTTTAAACATCATTTCACTGTCGCAATTTAATGTTCTTTCTAATTTACATACAACAAGGCATTTGTGCGCCCATCCTGTCAAGGATTCTGTGTGGGATTTGTACATGCCATCAAAGAACGAAGTGCTGTATTTTTATGAGAATGCGTTAAATCTTGCAATCATTCCGGCTTATTTAAGCCAAAAAAGTTTTGAAGGCTTTTTAGATGATGTTGCAAAAAATTATGCGGTTTATGGAGATAGTTTTTCCGAATTTTTAGAAACGAAGTATTATAGAGTTATTGATGAGCGTACTCAAAAGTATTATTTTAAAAATTTATGGAAATTCTGCTTTAAATTGGACAATGAAGAATGCCGTAAATATCGTGAAATAAATGCAAAGGCATTATATACATTAATGAAAATGAAAGGTAGGGATTTTGTTGAAATAGAAATTCTTAGCAATAAAAAATCATTCTCAGATATTGATCTAATAAATGAAAATATTGTTTCGGTGTTTATTTGGCTGATGATGAAGACTTCTTATGCATTCAGTTATTTGGAAGAAACTACGCAAAAGGGTCTAAAAAATATTATAGCAAAGACTTCTCGGTATTCAACGTTATGTTTCTTTGTCTGGCCGTCATTTGAAGAACATGTTGATTTTTTGGAGCAATGTCCTATTTCTGATGAAGATGAATCAAAGGAATTGAATGTAGATTCATTATCTGAATTGCTTAAACGAACAGATTTGCAATCGCGATCAAAGAATAGACTTTTGTCGCTTGCTATTAAGTGCTATATAAAAGCGTATGGGTATGACTATGCTGACAAAGTTTTTAATTTATTAATTGAACCGAACTTGTCCATCTTTTCTGATGATCAAATAAAGAATCTTATTGATGGGATTGAGATGAATTCACAAACATATGAAAGAAGAGGCTCTCGTATAGATCACCCCAAAATCCTAGAAGAAGTAAAAAAAAGAAATTTTTCTCAAGTAGATAAAGATGGAATGGAGAATGTACTGAAACTGAGCCACTTTTAGTAAGTCAAACATATAGGAGTAAGAAATGCTTTGTGCTAGACGTTTGTATCATTATACAACATTAGGTGCTTTGAAATTTATTTTACCTGGTCGTTCTGCATTACGACAAAAAGGTATAGATAATAAGGATACCGAATTTCGTTTCACACAATGGAATTATTTGAATGATAAAGAAGAAGGAAATATTTTTATAGAATTTTTACGGAGGCGAAAAAAAGAAATTGCCAGTAAACTTGAAAAAGATTATTGTTTGTGCGATGCTTTACAAAAAATAGATCGCTATATTGAGCTTTGCGAGAATCGAAAAAATCAAATTGAAGATCGGTTTTCTGAATGTTTTATTTTTTGTGGTAGTTTTTTGCGAGATTCTTCTCAATTTTGGCTATCTCCATATGCAAAATCATTTAATGATGATGGAACAGAAATAGATAAAGAAAAAAGAGGAATATGCTTATCATTTGATCCCAATTACATTGATCGTGATTTTGAAGATTATAAGGGATATCCTAATATATTAGAAGAAAAAATTGATCAAAATGCGATTTTTTATATTGATCCATACGCAAAAAAAATAGATGATTGTGTGGATGATGCATTTTTTGAAATGATAAAATTCGAAATTGAAGCAGATTATAATTTTACTAGTCGTTTTGCTTTTAAATATGCTGGATGGAAATCAGAACAAGAATTTCGTTGGATGTTTTGGCCAAAAAAAGAACGAATACAAAATGACTCTAATGCGCAAAAGACACCTAGAGCAAGGCTTTATGTGTGTGGGGTGATTGATGAAATTATTTTGGGGCCGGGATTTGATGATGATGATGTGGATATTGTTCGTAAAGATCTTCAGTCTCGAGGATATGGAATGTTGGTGACTCTTTCTAAAGTGAAGTTACAGCATTGAGTTATTTAATAGATAAAATATGACGCCCCAAATCTTCTCCAAAATTTTCTGGAAGCAGTATCTTCTGCTTGAAAAGGACTTCCTCGAAACGGATGAGTTTGTAACGATTGACAAGAGCAATTTCAAGACGTTCTCCAGTCGTTACACTTATCTTTTCTTGAACATCTGCAGTGAGATTGATTCCATCGCAGAAGAATATTGCAAGGTTGTTAAGGTTCCTTCGAAGGTCAAGAACATCTTGCAAAAGATGACTGTCATTGTGAATGACGACCCGAAGATTAAAGATCAAAGGGTTTCTACGAAGTATCCATACGAGATTATCAACTTTGTTCCGTTTGCCGGTTTTAACAGTGAGTCGGCTGCTGGCTGGTGGCAAGATTATAACCTGGTCAAGCATTTCCGTGCCGATGTTCCGGAGAAGGGAATCCCGAACTATCAGCGAGCGCACTTGAAAAATGTGATGAACGCCCTCGCCGCCCTCTACATCCTCTGCCAGAATCTCTACAAACTCCTCGGCGAATCCGACCTGCAACTGGAGCCGTCAAGGATGTTTGAATGAGAATCTTGTGGCGGAGATGGCGAAATTTTGCAATATTCGGTAAGTAGATCCCTTTGGATGTAATTTGAAAAAAAAAATCTTGCTTTTTATTGGTTTTTGAGTTATATTTGAAAATGTCATTGAAAGAATTGTTGAAATGGCTTTTTTGGGAAACAATTATTTCAAATGGCAAGGCAGATTGTGTTTTACGTTTGAAACATCCCTTTGTTAAAGAGATGTTTTTCTTGTTTCCTGAAAAGAATAAGTTCAACCCTTCTTTTTGAGGAAATAATATATGTCTATTGACACCGATAAAATGATATGGCGCTTTGTCAATGTGAAGCGCATGGTTAAAGAAATTGCGGAACATGAAGGCCGTTTCTTTGAATCGGGTAAGTTCTCTTATAATGATTTTCTTGAGGAGTCTCGGCAGGAGTTGATGGATTCGGAAGTGCCGGATTATGATGAGCAAAATCCGGATGCACTAACGTTCTATTTTGTGTTGGCAAGTGCGCTTTATTTGATTTACGACCTGTTTTCGTTAAAGACCGCTTGCTTTGTTAAAAAACGTGATGAACTGGCTGGTAAGCTCAAGGAGTGCATTGCGAAGATCAAGTTTTCAAGTGAAATTGCCGATTCTTTGGCAGCAGACTTCGAAATTTTAGATACTGAGGAACAAAAAGACACGGGCGATCGTAAGCCTTGTAAATGGTTGCATCACGATGACGTTTGGCTTGATGGCCGACTTCAAACATTCAAGAAGTTCGTTGATACACGTGAAATTCCCGAAACAGATTTTCCCTGTTTCCTGTGGTTGTTCTTGAAATCTTTTGGGCATTCGCTCCCGGCTAGCCTTGAAAATGGATACCTTGTTTACGAAAGGCCCTTAGATTCCCTTGCCGCCTATTGCGCGTATGCTTGCAATGAATCTAGGTTATTTGAAAACATTAACAACTATTCGCTGAACCTTTTTGCTCAAGTCAAGAAAATGGGGTGGAATTTTGAAAAGGGACTAGTGAAGGTTAATGGCTGTGGCTACCGGCCGATAGACGTCGCTTTGAAAATGCTTTATTTGGAGCAGATAAAAGAGTTCCAAAAAGAAGCCGAAGCATCTGGAACGGATTTCGAAACGGTTATGGATTCCTACCGTAAATTTGGTTGGGTCCCTTCGGAATTGGAGCGAGAAAAGTATAACCTTCTGACAACCATCAAAGATAATGATGAGCTTGTTGACATGGTTATGTACCATAATTTCGTGAAGTCATCCCCTAAGAGATGTGATTTTCTGAACAACAGCATCCTTGAACTAGTGAAAAAGGTTTTTGACCGTGAGGAAGTCGGGAAGGACGTGTTGTTGCCTGCCATGCAGTGCATCTTGGATCAAGATGTCGAAATCCTGAAAACGCAACCTTACTTGGTGATGCTCTGCTACTTGGCAATCCATTACCTGGAAGAAGAGGAACTGCTTTACCTTTTCAAGAAAAGCGTTAAAGAAGGTGCTTCGGGTCAAGAAGAATCTTGCGATGCGGGCATAGCAGGAACACTCGTGTTCAGGGATATCAAGGAATGCCCTAATTTGCAATTGCTTTTCTTTTTTACGCTGTTCGACATGTGTATTTCGGGAAGGCAAAAGAAAACCGAGATTTGCGATGAGTTCCTTGCGGCACTCAAGGAAGGAGATTGGTTTGAACCGTCGATGCAAAGTAGCTTGTTGACAAGCGTACTCAAGATCAATGGGGTGGATTGCTCCATATCCGAAGACGATATGACCTTTGAAAGGTATATCGACAAAAGGTTTCCGGCAACGAAATCGGTCTTGAACCTCGTTTATAATGTTGCGTGCTATTCAGGGAAGATGACTATCGAAAATATCGTTCAGCAAATAGACAATATAGGAGAACATCGCAGTGTGCTGATGTATTCTAAAGTGCAGGCTACATTTGACGATGCTCAGAAAATGAAAAAAAAGAGTAGGTCAAAAAAACAAGAAAAGGAATTCTATGCAGACTTTACGGATGACGAGCAGAAGATGTTGCGTGCCGAATCGAACAAGATGAAAGAAATTGATTGTGGATTTGTCATCCCGAAATATACCCAGTTGATTCCGGGACGCAACAACCGCTTCTTTTCTAGAAACTTTGAAATAAAGCTCTTCTTGAAGAGCGACGTATCGTGTGTTCCTCCGGATCCCAAGTGCGATTGGCTGAGGAAGAAATACTACTTGGAAAGAAACAAGAAAATGATGGCTTGTGGGTATTTATATCACGACCGCAATATGAAAAGACATAATACGCATCTCGACAAAACGGATAGCCTGCTGGATCCCTACAATTATCCTGATTTGTTGCGTATCTTGTTTGAAACCAAGATGCAGTTGCAGAAAGACTGTTCTTTACCGAAAGATAAAGAGAATGAATGTCTTTTTAAGTTCCACTCTGGCGATGTCTATATGGGTGGAGTCGTGGATGTTAGTGACTTGTGCTTCTTTGGATCCGTGACGCATTTTTGGATGCAGGAGACGGGGGAACTTATTGAAAAGAGGAACGAAGCTGAGCTGCTCGATAACCTGAAGTTCTACGAAGGCTATGTCAATTCGGGAAACTTGGACAAGGACAGCGATGCACCTACCATAGAAATGTTCAAGTACCTTGCCGGGTTGAAGCAGAAGGTGAAAGGCAAGTTTTCATCGAATGTGGAAACTGCTGCTGTAAAGGTGAGCGACATTGCCGAATCGAAGATTGAGGCCATGCGGTCGTCTTACGATGCCGTCAGCTATGATTTGTTCAAGAACGAACCTAATTATGGATCTCCGTTCTTGAAAAAGTGTATTTCCCTGTTGTTGCAGGTCATTCAGTGCGTGACGTCTGTGGAAGGCGTTGTTGACGAATTGAAGAAACCTTCGGAGTTTAACGAGAGTGGTGAACAGAGACCGTTGCTGACGGCTGCTGGTGATGTGACCTTTGAAGGCAAGAGGGATGAGGTGGAATATCCGGAATCTTTAAAGAAGGAATTGCGCCTCTTCTTGGATACGGTTTTCGGAGTAGAAAGCCTGCGCCAGTCTGAAAAGGACCCTATCAACAGGAACGTATTCCATCTGTATGGTCATAAAATCATGCTCTATCTGATGAAAGTCACTTTACAGATGACTCGCTTGGATGTACGAGAATTACACAAAGTGCAGGGGTGATTCGCAAAAGGGAAGAGGCGAAACTCTCCTATTTGTAAAATTTCCTTACTCCCCTTGCCAATTTTGGGCATAATAGGTACATTAATGCCCGACGTGTTTTTCCGTCTAATGGAAAAATGCGTCTTTTTTTATTCTGGTTTTCCAGAATAAAGGGACGCCTCAACAACTCAATGGAGGCGCAATGAACAGCGAAAATCATCTTGTTGAATACAAGCGCGAATTGTCCGAAAGCTTCGAACGATCTGTAATCGCTTTTCTGAATTCTACAGGCGGGCATATCTACATTGGCGTCAATGACGATGGCTCTGTATATGGAGTAAAGGACATAGACCATGTGCAGCGTCAAGTAGCGGATAGGATCTTGAACAATATCAAGCCGAATGCTATCGGACTCTTTGAAGTCGTAACTGAGGAAAAAGACAACAAAAATATCGTTCATGTGGCGATTTCGGGTGGCCCGGAAAAGCCGTATTACTTGAAAAAGGCGGGCATGACACCCGAAGGTTGCTTTGTGCGTGTGGGTAGTTCAGTCCATGGAATGAGCGAAAAGATAATTCTGGAGACATTCGCCTCTCGTGCAAAGATTTCTCTTGCCAAGATTCCAGCTCCGCGGCAAGACTTGACGTTTAGCCAGCTAAAAATCTACTACGAAGAGAGCAAAAAGCCCTTGAACAGTCAGTTTGCCAAGACGCTAGAATTGCTTACTCCTGACGGAAAATACAATTACAATGCTTATCTCCTTGCTGATGAAAACGGAGTATCCATAAAGGTGGCGCGGTACAAAGGCACGGACAAATATGACCTTATTGAAAATGAGGAATTTGGTTATTGTAGCATTATAAAGGCTGTAAAATCGGTACTTACTCGATTGCAGGTGGCGAACATTACGCATGCTAAGATTACTCCTATGGAGCGTATTGAAAAGCCTCTGGTCGATCCGGTTGCCTTGCGCGAGGCTGTAATCAATGCCGTCGTTCATAATGATTACACGAAGGAGGTCCCGCCCCTGTTTGAGATTTTCTCTGACCGGATGGAAATAACAAACTACGGTGGGTTGGTGGAAGGCCTTTCAAAAGAAGATTTCTTCAACTGCTGTTCTATGCCGCGCAATCGCGAACTTATGCGTATTTTCCATGACTTGGATATGGTCGAACAGCTCGGGAGCGGCATGCGGCGTATTCTGCGTTCCTATGACGAGAAGGCGTTCTCGTTTACGGATCATTTCATGCGCACATCGTTCTATTTTGAAGGTCAACAGCGGTTGGGTGATAGGATAAATGATAGGATAAGTGATAGGATAAATGATAGGATAAAACTTACGGAAACGGAATCGCTGATTTACGCAGAAATAAAGCGGAATCCTTCCATTACAGTTCCCTTACTTATGCATGAAACGGGTTATTCCGAACCGACGATTAATAGAACTTTGAAATCGCTACGGGAAAAATCGTGTATTGCCCGCGTTGGAGCTCGAAAAAATGGACGGTGGGAAGTGTTGAAACAAGGGTCTTGACAAATCTGTTCCAGAAATATATATTTAGTGCACAAGTGAGTAGAAAATGGTGAAGGTATGTCGAACGAACTAGCCAAGCAGATATCGTATATTCTTTACAGTAGTCCTGAAGAAGATGTCAAGGTCATGGCCTTAGTCAAGGACGAGACCATCTGGCTGACGCAGAAGGCTATGGCCGAGTTGTTTGATGTTAATGTTCCGGGCATTTCGAAGCATTTGAAAAACATATACGAGGAAGGAGAGCTTAGTGAATCCGCAACTGTTTCCATTTTGGAAACAGTTCAAAATGAAAATGGCCGTTCCGTAAAGCGCAATGTCTCTTTTTACAATCTCGATGCGATTATTTCCGTCGGTTACCGTGTAAATTCTGCGAAGGCCACAAAGTTCCGCATTTGGGCTACGGGAATCCTGAAGGAATACATCAAGAAGGGTTTTGTGCTCGACGACGAGCGCTTAAAGCAGGGTAACGCTGTTTTCGGTAAGGACTACTTCAAGGAACTTTTGGAAAGAGTCCGATCTATCCGTGCGAGCGAACGCCGCATTTGGCAGCAGATAACGGATATTTTTGCCGAGTGTTCCATAGACTACGACAAGGATTCTGAAATAACGAAAAAGTTTTTCGCCACGGTTCAGAACAAGTTCCACTATGCGATAACAGGGCAGACTGCTGCAGAAATCGTGTACGAGAGGGCTGACCACAAAAAAGAGCACATGGGGCTTACGACTTGGAAAAATTCTCCGAGCGGCCGTGTGCTGAAAAGCGATGTGAACATTGCAAAGAATTATTTGTCGGAAAAGCAGATCCGTCAGCTGGAACGTGCTGTGAGTGGCTATTTTGACTACATCGAAGACTTGATTGAACGGGAAATCGCTTTTAATATGGAACAGTTTGCCGCAAGTGTGAACGAGTTCCTGGAATTCAGACGCTACGATATTCTCGATGGCAATGGAAAAGTCAGCCGGGATCAGGCGGACGAGAAAGCTTTTGGTGAATACGAGATTTTTAATCGCACGCAAAAAATTGACTCTGATTTCGACAAGGTAATCCGGAAAATAAAGAAGAATTAGGGGCTTTTGACCCAAAATCGCCATTTTGCCTATTGCGCAGAAAAATAATGAATTTATTTTTACTGCATGGCGTTCAAGGAAGCCGACTTAGAGAAAGTGTTTATTGCCCTCCTGGTTCAGGAGGGCTGCAAGTACGTGCCCGGCGAGGCGATTGCCCGAGGCGAGGGCGAGGTCTTGATTGAGCAGGATCTGCGCGACTACTTGCACCGTCGTTACGATTCCGAGGGCATTACCGAGAACGAAATCCGTTCGGTTGTTTTGCAGTTGCGTTCGCTTTCGGCAAGTGCGCTTTACGAGAGCAACAAGAAGTTCTGCTCCTGGCTTTCGGACGGTTTTATGCTCAAGCGCGAGAACCCGAAGGATAAGGACATTCTCATTGAGCTTTTGGATTTTAGGCCGCTGGGTGAGCGTAGAAAGTCGGGTTTCGGTGTCGATGCCGATGAAGAGGCGATGCCGCTTGCGGCCGATGTGGCGGCGAAATACTGCGCCGACTGCAATATCGTCAAGATAGTAAACCAGTTTGAAATTGTCGGTTCTGAAAAGCGGATTCCCGACGCAATCCTTTTTGTGAACGGGCTCCCGCTTGTGGTGTTCGAGTTCAAGAGCGCCGTGCGCGAAGAGGCTACGGTTTTCAACGCCTACGAACAGTTGACGGTGCGCTATCGCCGCGACATTCCGCAGTTGTTTGTCTATAACGCCTTCTGCGTGATTAGCGATGGCGTGAACAATCGGGCGGGCAGTTTCTTT
>JAEEGG010014049.1_pt1 | contig 17014 bp, 13 predicted proteins | sample 9134161 | NCBI WGS metagenome assembly JAEEGG01 (sample SAMN16246543, study PRJNA631951) | gut metagenome | biome: gut microbiome; feature: rumen; material: CR-attached | host: Bos | place: Iran: Karaj | collected 2018-10 | reverse complement strand
AAATAATTTCCGGAGGATGGTAGGACTATTATTTCATTGGATTCAAACGTGCCCTCCAGGGAGAGCCTCCTGAAGGTACGGACCTTCGGTCCTATCCCTCCCACCGCTTCGCGGCGGGCCCCTCCCATTCACGAGCCATGGGCGGCTACGCCTTCCGGAGGCTCTCCCTTCCGGTCACTAATGTTTGTGCGCTGGCACTTAAATGACTGACAAACAATAAAATAAACGAATGAACCCCCTATTGATAACAGGGGTTCAAATTGCTAACAATCACACAATCATCAACTTAACCGCCAGCGCTAAATACGGATATGGGCGAGAGATCCCGGGGCAGAGGACAGTATTCGTTCGCTTTTTGTGTACGTCTACTGCACACGGGATTGGTAATCCTGAGGATGGTGGGTTAAGGAGTGGTGGGGTCGGGCATACAGATGCTGGTGAGGCGCTTGATTTTGGAGGGAGTCATTTCGAACTGGAGATCGAAAATGGTGAAGATACTCCGGCGGCCCAGTCGCAAATAGGAGGTTACGAAACGGGCGTCATAGCCCAACTGGGACAAGGTGGCCAGATCTATGGTCCTTACGCCCATCCTGCGCAAACGGTCCAGGATGGTGTGGTTGGTTTTCAGAATGTGCAGAACGGCTCCTTCCAGCTCTTCTCTGGGAGGATAGCGGCGCTGACGGTTGTGATACTGGTTTTTGCAGTCCCTGCAGCAGAACTTCCGGTCCGGTCGGCCCGTGAGCGGGATCTCGCCGCCGCACTGAAGACAGCGGGCCTGGATGTTCAAGTATCTGAGGACGTAGGGCATAGGACGGTTTTTGGCAAAGGTGTAAAAACAGACAGGCAATTCCAAGCATCGTAAAAATCATTTCCAAAAGTTTTGCTGTTTTGCTTTTACAACAAGAAACACGAAGAGTAAAAATGATTTTTACGATGAGCGATTTTTCTTGTGATACAACAGGGAAAACCAACAATCAGCGTAAAAAACAGCAAAATCTGCAGTTGACGGGTCAGTCTTAAAAAGAAACGCGGCAATTCCACCCTTACTTTGCTTCCGGGGCTTGTGGCCAGAGAGCCACTTGCGGCCCAGGTTTAACGCTATAATTAAAGTAAGTTATGGAATTTTTGAACAAGATTGAGCTCAAAGGCGTGGTTGGCCGCGCCGAAGTGAACAACATCAACGACAGCCAGGTCTGCAACTTTGCGGTGGTCACCGAGTACAGCACCATTGACAAGGACCGCAACTCCATCATCGAGACCACCTGGTTCAATGTATCGGCCTGGGCCGGACGCGACTCCATTACCGACCTGTACAGCATCCAGAAGGGCGCGTGGGTACACGTTATTGGACGCCAGCGCGCACGCAAGTATACTTCGCAGACCGGCGAAGAACGCACCACTATGGACGTTGTGGCCCATACCGTGAGACTCATCCAGAAGGACGAGAACAACCAGATGCAACCCCAAAGAGACTAGACTTATGAACGCAGCATTCCATCGCTGTCTTCTGGCAGCTATGCTCCTGGTTCCCGCAGCCTGTGCCCCGACCTCCCATCTGAGACAAATCCGGGAGGGACAGGTGACGGCGCAGTTATCGCTGAGCGAGGAACGGGAACTTCCGACACTGGATGTGGGGGCTCCGGTCCAAAGAGATACCCTGGTGGTGGTGGATCCGGAAGGACGTGAGGTTATCATTATGAAAGCCGTCAAAGATGAGAACGGAGAAATGGTGGCCCACGAAACCTTGGACGCCGCCAGGGTCACCGCGCGGTTCCGCAATGTGGCGGAACGAGGCGGCAGCGTAGACCTTCGCTTCCAGATTCTGGTGCCGGAAAAGATGCAGGACAGCGACTGGCAGCTGCGTTTCTACCCTGACTTGTTTGTCCTGGAGGACAGTATCCGCCTGGAGCCCGTCCTCATTACCGGCAATGGATACCGGAAAGCCCAGTTGAAAGGATATGAACAGTACCGGCGCTTTCTGGAATCCATTGCTGCCGATTCGCTGCACTTTGTAGACCGCAGGCAGCTTGAAAACTTCCTCCGGCGCAACATCCCCGCCATCTACCGGTTCCGTACCGACAGCAGTTTTGTCTCCGACAGCAGCTTCACTTCGGCCTTTGGCATTACCGAACAGAAGGCGCTGGAGCATTACACCAACAATCTGCGGGTAAAGCTGAACCGGCGAAAGGTGGAAAGGAAAGACGAAGTGTTCCGCCAGTATGTCAAAGCTCCCATTGTTTCGGAGGGGCTTCGTCTGGACACGGTGATTATGCAGGTAGGAGGCGATATTGCCTACGAGTACGTGCAAACCATCCGGGTCCGGCCCAAGATGCGCAAGGCATCCGTAGTGCTGGGCGGAGAGATTCTCCAGGACGGGCAGGTAATATACAGGGTTCCCGCAAGTGATCCCCTCACCTTCTATATCAGTTCTTTGAGCACGCTCACGGATAACCGCATCCGCTACAAGACCAAGGTAATAAGCCGGAGCGTCCAGGCCAACACCGCCTGCTACATTGAGTTTGAACAAGGAAAGACCGACATCCGGGAAAAACTGGGCAACAACCTGGAAGAAATGGGCCGAATCAAGGAGAATCTGGTGAGCCTGGTGGAAGACAAAGTATTTGATTTAGACTCCATTGTGATTACGGCGTCGTGTTCTCCAGAAGGAACCTGGGAGACCAACCGGAAACTGTCCGTGCAGCGATCCCAGTCCGTTTCCAACCACTACCAGAGCTTCCTGAAACGGCGGGAGGACTCCCTGCGCAGAAGCCGCGGCGTGGTGCTCTCCCTGGACAACAGCTTCAAGGAAAAGGCCCGCACGCCCATCCGCTTCCTCCCCCACTACGACGCCGAGAACTGGACTATGCTGGACGCCCTGGTACAAAAGGACAGCACGCTCAAGCAGGCCGATAAAGACAAATACACGGAATTCCGGTCCATCGAAGACCCCGACGAAAGGGAGCGGAAACTCCAGGGACTCGCCTGCTACCGCTATCTGAGGGAGAGCCTGTACCCGCGCCTGAGAACCGTACGCTTTGATTTTCACCTGCACCGCAAGGGAATGGTCAAGGACACGGTTCACACCACCGAAGTGGACAGCACGTATATGGCAGGCCTGGAAGCCCTGAAGGAAAGGGAGTATGAAAAGGCCCTGTCCCTGCTCAAAGAATACAAGGACTACAATACCGCCATTGCCTATGTGTCGCTGGACTACAATGCTTCGGCTATGGACATCCTAAAAGACCTGGATCCCACTCCCCAGGTGCAGTATATGATGGCGCTGCTGTATGCCCGCAAGGGAGACGACCAGAATGCCGTCCAATCGTACCTCAACGCCTGTCACGAAGACCGCTCCTATGTATTCCGGGGAAACCTGGATCCGGAAATCAACGTGCTCATCCAGCGCTACGGACTTAACCAGGAACAAAACGAAAACAACTATTAAAACCATTCATTATGAGAAAATTCATCCTATCCTGCCTTGCTGTGGGAGCCCTTCTTTCCTGCCAGCAAAACACCCTTCCCGAAGAGATTGAAAACAAGCAACCGGAAATGCCCAGCGGAACACTGTTCGTAAACCTGTTTGTTCCGGGGAGTCCGGACACCAAGACCCCGGGCGGTTCCACGGACGAATACAAGGTGAACACCCTGCAAATCTTCGTATTCAAAAACGTTGACAATACCAATCTGGCTCTCAATGTGAAGGAGACCGACAAGTGGGTGGCCGACGGAAGCACCTCCGTTACCCTCAACACCTATGTGGGCAAAAAGAAAGTTTGGGCCCTGGTCAATGCACCCAGGCTGGCTTTTGAGAACGAGGACGAGTTAATAAGCCACTACTCCAGGCTGGAAGAGAACTCACCCACCCATCTGGTAATGGTTGGAAACAGCAAAACGGAGGTGACGGAATACAATGCCGCCGCTTCCTTAGGCTCAGCCACCCAGGTAGGTATCACCGTTCAGCGCCTGGGAGCCCGCATCTCTATCCGAAACGTGAATGTGGATTTTACCAACACCTCTCTGGAAGGATGCTACCTGGACATCAAGGAAGTCTACGTTCTCAATGCCATTAACACCGTAACCCTGAACGGTACACCGCGCTCCGCGGACGAACTGAATAGTTCCAATGCCTACTGGTACAATATGGAAACCTGGAATGATGAAACTCCGGCCGCAGCCAAGGAACTTCTGGGAGAACGCGGAAACCTGAACCTGACCATAGGACCCACTACGGGCACACAAGACCTCAACCGCTACTTCTACGTGTATCCCAACGTCTCTCCGGCAGCCAATGACAAAACCACATCCTCCCCTAATGTCCGACTGACCCGTCTCATCCTGCACGGATACATCCGTGGGGCCGCCGGCCGTGGTTCGGGGGATAATATTGCCCACGTAGAGGAGTCCTACTATTGCTTTGACATCCCCAAGTCGTCCGAGGTGAACGCCATTGAGAGCAACCACACCTACGACATTGAGAACATAACCATTACTATGGCAGGCGGCATTTCCGACCAGCCCGACAAACGTCCCAAGTACGGCAAGGTTACCGCCAACGTAACCGTGGGTCAGTGGGGCGGCCATACCACACTCACCTACGAACTCTAGTTATGAAACGCCTCATCACGCTGCTGGGGGTCGGGAGCCTCCTTCTTTCCTGCCACAATCTGGTACTGGAAAACCGCCAAACCTGTCCCAGCCTGTTGCTTTTCGACATTGAGAACGCCGAGGCCTTTGATGGGGTGAACCACGTCCATATTGCAGCCTACTCGCAGCCGGAGGCCCTGTTCCTGGAGGCCGACACCACAATGGTAACCGACATTCAGGATCAGTCCTTCTATTTGAAGGTCAAGAAGTCGGACTCGGTGATGGGATACGGCGTGATGGGGTATGAAGGCGCCCGCAGGGAAGGCGATTTCTGCTGGGTGGTGGACCGGGGAGAAAACTACATTCCCCTGTTCCGTTTTGCCTACGAGAAGATTCCGGCCCGGGAGGAGTCCGTGCTGATTCCGGTGGAATTTGTGAAAGACTTCACCCGGGTAACCCTTCGGTTTGTGAACTACGACGTATTCAAGAAAGCCCACGGACGTATCCCCTTCCACCTTTGCGTTTCCGGGAATACCGTAGGCATTGATGCCGCTACGGGAATCCCCGTCAAAGGAGATTTCCATTACGAGCCCGAGGAAGAAGCGCAGGGCGTATTCCATTTTACCGTTCCCCGTCAGGCCGACCGGTCCCTCACCCTGGAGCTGTACGGCATCCCGGAACTGGGCCAGGAAGAAGGGCTGGTGGATTCGTTCAATCTCTGGACCCTTTTCCGGCAACAGGCAGACTTTTCCTGGGAGGAGAAGAACCTCTCCGACGTGTATTTGGAATTTGACTACACCCAGGTCCAGTTCCAAATAACGGTGAATACCTGGGAGAAAGGAGAACACCTGCTGTTTGACGTTTAAAACGCTATAACTATGAGACTCTCTACTTATTCCCTGGCCCTTCTTGCCGGCCTTCTGGCCCTTTCCTGCAACCGGGAAAACGCACGGGAGCCAGCCCTGAGCCCATCCAAGGATGACTGCGTAATGCAATTTACATTGGTAAGGAAAGCCAGCACCAAAAGCATTCTTCCGGACGGTATAGAAAACCGGCTGGACAATGCCTTCGTGCTCCTGACCAGCGAAGACGGCTATTTCCGCTACCAGTACTTTGACTTTACACAGAATCCCCAAATCAGCTCCATAGAATGGAGGATGCCGGCCGGAAGGGACTACACCCTTTACGCCGTGGGAAATATGGGCAATATCCTCAGCGACATTCCCCGCACGGAAACAGGCTTCAATATGACCGAATTCCGCTACGAAGTACCACCCTACAACCAGATTACAGCCATCCCTATGGCGGCCTGCCGCACCGTAAGTGCGCAGCAGGTGGCCGAAGGATCCCGGTTAGAGATTCCCATTTCCCTGGAGCGGCTGATGGCGCAGGTGAAGGTCCGCATTGACAAATCGGGTATCACCGGCGGCGATGCGGCCCACGTCCTGCAATCGGCCTCCATTCACCTGAGGCAGGTTGCCCGGGGACTCTATCCTTTCCGAACCGGAGGCTCTTTGGCCCTTACCGACAACGATGTGTTTTCCGGGGACACGGACTATTACGAATTTTCCGCCAACGAATCCTGGAATATGGATTCGGGAGATATTACCCTCTACGTCCCCGAGAACTGCCAGGGACGGCTGCTCTCCCGTGCTGCCGTGCAGGCCGACAAATCGGCCCACAACGATGCCATCGAGGCCCTTCCGCAGAAAGGCCGGCTCACCTTCCTGGAATATGTTTCGGCCAAAAACGGACAGGCCGACGGCGTATCGGGCAGCCTGGTCTACCGCGGCTACCTGGGCTCCAACGAAACCAACGACTTCTCCATAGAGCGCAACCACAGGTACACCGCCACCCTGGGCCTGACCTGGGACGGCTTTGCCTGGAAGGCCGATGGCTGGCGCATAGACCGGGGAAACGACTGGAACGACGGCCGGAGACTGGCTTTCCTGGATGCCGACGGAAACTCCATCAACTACCTGAAGATCCACAAGAAAGGCGGCGGTGAAGCCTACGCCTACTTTGACATAGCCGCAGGCAGCGGGACCGCGGGCCGAAAAGACATCACTTCCTACCCCTACGGCTGGTACCTCACCGGCAACGGCACTACCCTCTCGGGACACGACGGCAGCAGCGACAGCTATACCGTGGCCAATGGGGTTTCCGTCCAGTGCCTGGGTACGGTTACGGTAGGAGGGAAAAAAGCCCTGCAGCTCCAGTTCTATGCCTCTTCCGCCGCTACCGTCACTACCGATGATGCAGCCCTGCGGCACCGATTCGGCCTGCATACCATAGACGGAGTCTTGCACAGCGAGGGCCTGGAACTGGATATCGAAGACCTTCCCTTCCAATTCAACTGGCAGGACGACGGCATACCCAATCACGTGGCCCAAAGAGGCCTTCTGCGCTGCGTGGACCCGTATACCGGAAATCTCTCGGCAGAGGGCGTGTTCCATATCAAGGACGGCTACCAATCCAAAATCCGCCTGGACAACAACGGAGACGGTACCGCTACCGTTTCTCTGAAAGATGCCTTCACCAGCCTCGAAGATGCCATATACATTACCGACGCAGATGGCGACAGGAGGTGCGATGTATCCCTGGAGAGCCGTGTACCCTGGTTTGAATGTACTAACCTGTGGACTACTTATGTTGATGCCTCGGTGAATCTTCAATTCACTTACTACGCCAGCACCGGCGATGCCGTACCTCAAAAATCCGGCACCAGAATGATCATCACCGAAAACGAGCTGGCCACCGGAAACCAGCTCCAACTGGCCCTGGTAGAAGAATTGCTGGCACCCGAAGCCAGTTGTGAGCAAGGCAAACTGGGCTTTGCCCGCACGCTCAACACATCCGACGGAAGTTTTAATATCAATACCTATATTACCACGTACAACGGCCTGTCCCCTTCCGGCTTTTCGTTCACGGTTGATGAGGCCCACTTGTCCATGCGCGGTCACGCTTCCGACAGGGGTATCCATTCCACAGTCTACCAAGCGTGGAATCCCTGGAAGAACATCCTTTCGGGTGCCGTGGGTACCGTTCTCGATGACTATACCCTTTACTGCACGCCCAATATGCACGGAGAAACGCCCAACTACGGCTGGAAAACGTCCGGAGCGGGTTACAATCCGCCTCAGCCGACCGATAACGCTACTCTGAATATCCAGAATCCCGTAGTTGCCAATGAGGGAAACGTAACGTTCAACACCCTGTTTGACGGAACCAACAACTACTTGGGCAACATCTGCTCCATAGATCCGTCACATCCGCTGTATAAGACTTCGGCCGACTTTAATCCCAGTACCTGGTCTCTGATTGTTGATGTAACGGATCACATAAACTACGACAAAAAGCGCCTCTACGATTATCTGTATGCCCGTGACTTAAGGTTCTATGATACAACGGACATGGACCGGCAGCTTTCCGAGTACAACTACTCCTTTGTCATAGGTGGAGCCTATAACACGTCCAATGATGCCTGGAATGATGCGCCCACCGGGGTTTCGGCCTCTACGCCCTCTTCTATTCAGGGTACGGCCTTCCGGGTTGTTTCCAATGCTCCCCGCTCCGAATGGACCATGATTTACGGCATGAAGGGGAAAACCAAGAGCGATATAACTACACACGGTGCCGGAAAGATCAATATGCTGATGCGTATCCATAATATCCACGACCATTCCTACCTGGAATGCAAGATTGCCGAAGCCTGGATGCGGCTGCATATCTACATTTGGCCCGTGGCCTATGCACCGGAGCCCTACCATCCCACCGGTACCGGGCCTTATGCCTCCAATCTCGCATCGGCAGACTGGTGCTTCAGCGCTTCCCTGTGGGCTCCGGTTGGGAATCACCTTCCCGCTATGAATTTTATCTTTGAAGGTCATACCATTACGGAACCGCAGGAAGAGATCTATGGCGGAGTGTTCTTAGCCTATCAATCTGCGATCACTGCCGGTATCATCAATGAGACGGAAAGCCGTTCCGGAACCGTGAGCTGGGGTATTGCCGGACATCGTGCTATCAATACGCCTTCGGCCCTTCGCGAATTCCTGTACGAAACAACGGCCCCCTTCTTATTTAAGAAATCCAGCGATCTGAATGCTATGTTACCGGATGCTTTCTACCGCTATTCGCCCACCATTTTGTACTTTGATCCGTCCGGATCGGAAAAAAGATATTCGCACGGAACCGGAGACAGCAGCAAGCTCTTTGTCCTTTATCTGATGGGAGGCTCGGAAGGAGGAAGCGGCGTAAGGGGCCGAGTCTACTACTTTGGCCAGGAAAACGGATTCTAGCCCGTGCTATTCCTCATAATCTTCCATCGCATGATAGAGATAAAAGTATTTGGCAGCAGGAGCCGAGAATTTCAGGGATGCCATGTAAAATCTGCCGTTACAGCAGGCAATCCACATCTCGGCTCCTATATACTCGGAAACATCCTTGGGAGAGTCCTGGACATTGGGCCACTTGCCCTCGTATTCCCCTTCCTTCACAACCCCGTAATGGATCATATTCTTGAGCCGGTTGGGGATGCATTCCCACTCACTCTCAAAGGATTCGACCGTACGGAAAGAGGTATTCTCCGGGATAAGGCCTTCGAAAGTGAGAAGGGTACCCTGGTCGGGATCAACTATCGTTGTCCAGGTTTCCACGTCCCATTTCATGGGCTTGGCATAAGGGATGAGAGAGAAATCCGTTGTTCCGGGACGGGGTTTATCCTCGTTAGCATCATCTTCCGGGAACTTGCAAAGGAGCGGAGGGCGGGAGGTAGTATAATGCTTAATGGGAAGCGGCTCTCCGCCGTAAGTGAAAAGGATGCCCTCCAAAGCTACGTACTCCCTGCCGCAGATGTCAAAAGACTTGGACACCTCTCCGGCTCCGGTACCGTTCCACAAACGGATGGTGGTTTGGCCTTCCCCCTTATAGACAAGATGAAAGATGCGGTTGTTTCCTTCTTCCTTTCGCACCACGGCTATAACCTTGGCATCGGAAGATTCTATATTCACCTCGGCCGTAGTTTCCAGCACAACCGGGCTGTTGTAGGCCGTGACATAAAGCGTACGGATGGATTCTTCCCCATTGTCTGTAATCCAATGGCCGCCGTCATCCTGAAGGACCTGCCAATGGAAGGTTTTGGAAGAGCGGACTTCGGTAAGCGAGGCATCAAAAGGCTGTCCCGGAAGATCCAAGGGTTTGGGGTTGTCTCTTTTACAGGAAACCAGGGCCAGAAGGGCCCCGACGGATAGCAATAATGACAAGTTTCTCATAATACCGTTTTTTTGAACGAAAGATAGAGAAACTCTAAGGAACCGACCATCCCGAACACTGTTAAAAACGAGCATTTCCCATTTTCAATTTTCAATAAAACACTAATAACAAATCATTTGCACCATGAAAAAATTGTTCAAAAAAAGTTTGCCGGTCATCATGACTGGCCTTCTCTCACTGGGTGGAGTATCCTGTGAGAATCCCGTGTCCTTTGACATTAACGATTACACACTGACGCTCGATATCCAGGACGGCTATATGGATGAAAGGGGGCTAAAGTATCCCGAGTTGGCCGTACTGGTGGAGGGTCCTGGAGTCAACCTTTGGGACCTGACCGTTCAAAGCGAAAACGGAGAGAGCATGACCTTTGAGGCTCTTACGGGAACAACCGAGCTTTTTGAGCTGAATTACAAAGCCTTCGAAGAGGGGGAAACCACCTTGAACATTTCTGTTACAGCCCGGGAATCGGCTCATCAGGAATTTCTGGACCGGCAAGACCTTACTGCGCAAATAGTCCCCTTCCACGGTAAGCAGATTCAGTTTACAGTGGCCGATGAGGAGACCAAAGCCACCGTTGTAGATGGCAATTCACTGAAACAGACCGGTTTTTATGCCTCGGCCACAACGGGAGATGCGGGAAGCGAAACGGCCAAATGGACCAGTGTGCATTTCACCAGGTCGGGAACCGTTTATTTGGGAGGAAAATGGTGGCCCAGCGTGGACCCTCAGTACCATTTCTATGCCAGCAATGTACCCCTTGAATTTTCGGAGAACGGCGGAACTGTAGCGGTTAACACCGACACGGATGTCATCTGTGCATACATACCTACAGCCGATTATGAGGAACCCAACTTCCTTAACTTCGATCATATCCTGGCCCGGGTAGGAACCATTAACCTGAGTGCTCCCAGCGGATATAATGCCGTAGTTAATTCCATTTCCTTTACACCCCTTACCACCGGAACCTACAACATACTGACTCAAAGTTGGTCTGGGACCAGCGCCGGAGAAGCGGTATCCCTTTCCCCTACCGTGGCCAATGATGCCTGGTGCATTCCGGGCACCTATACGTTTACCATCAATTATACGTTGAGTGTGGATGATTACAGCCAGGAATACACCAAAACCACCAGCGCTACCCTGCAAGCCGGCAAGACCAACAACCTTTTGGGTACCCTTCCTACCGGAGATGCCAGCCGACTTAACTTTACTCTGAACGTAACGTCTTGGGGCAGTGAGGACCTTCCCGTTACCATTACAAAATAAGCTATGAAAGCCTACTCATCCGGCAAAACCCGGCGGGCACCCACGTAGCGCATCATAAAGTAGGGCTGGTTGGAATTGTCTTCCGTGACGCCTTTGGATGTAGAGGCGTGAATGAAGTTGAAGCTGCCGTTTTCCCGGTTAAGAGATACTACAATGCCCACGTGACCGATGTCCCGGACGCTGCCGCGTTTGCCAAAGAACACCAGATCTCCCACCTGCATATCTGCGTAGGACGGGACTTCCCGGGCCTCTTTGTACTGGGCCTGGGTGAAAGGAGTGAGGGTATAACCGAACTTCTTGAAGACGTGGGTGGTGAAGTGCGAACAGTCAAAGTGGCTGGGACCGGAGGCGCCCAATCTGTACGGCGTACCCGTGAAGGTGCGGGCATAATCGATTACCTGCTGAGAGAGCGGCAGCTTGCGTTTAGGGGCCGGTTCATCCGGTGCCGGAGTCTGTTTAGTGGGATAGTTCTCTGACTGGGCCGAAGCCTTCTTCTCCTGCCGGGGCTGGTTCTTCTCATCGGCCTTTCCTGCGGGATAGGTCTTGACGTCCTCCCTGGCAATGGGAGTAGCCCGCCGGACCGAAGCACAGGAGAGCATCGAGAGCAGCAACACGGGGAGTATGAGGCTTTTTCTCATACTTGCAAAGTTAATTAAAAAATCCTTATCTTTGCATTTACGTCAAGCGGGGGTGTTTTGGTTTTGACAGCGCTGATGCTGGACGGTAAGCATGTCGGGCGTGGAAGCCTTGCCCGTAAATCTCAGACTTCAAACAATTAGTTGCCAACAACAACTACGCACTCGCTGCTTAATTTGCCAAGCAAATTAACTTAATCCGCCTCGCCAAGGCTGCGAGGCCGACGAGTATCCCTCGGCCCTTCCGCCTCTTAAGGGCCCCTCAAGGGGTATCATCCATTTGAGGCTGCTCCGGAGGACGCCTCTAAATCCGGCTAAGACTTAAAGGCTAAGGGTGAGTTTGCCCGCCTTCCGGCTGGCTCATCACGAAAACCAAAGGCAGGATAAGCATGTAGAAAGCCGCCTGGTGCGACGTTTGGACAGCGGTTCGAGTCCGCTCACCTCCACCTTAAAAAAGGGCCCTTCGGGAGCCCTTTTTTCGTAGAGGTGAACCTCTTCCCACGTTACCCCTCCCCCCCCAGCCCCCTCCCTCGGGGAGGGGGTCCGCCGCAGAAGCGGCGGTGCGGGCCTGCAGGCCCTGTCGGCCTCCGGCCTCCAAAATGGAAGAATCAGTTTCTATCTCAACGTTACTTCTTAACGTAGGTTGTAGAGCGCCCAACACCGATTTTATCTATAAAACCGCTGGCTACAAGCTCCGCAAGGGTGCGCTCGATGGTGGTAACACTGATATCCGGGCAGGCCTGGGCGATTTCCTTCTTTGAAATCTTCCCGGGCGTCTTCTCGATGAGGTCCTTGATGCGATCGGCCTTGGACATTTTCCGGTGACGCAGGTATGCAACACGGTCTTCGAATTCATTGTAGGCCTTGACCACCACGCCCAGCATATATTTGAGGAAAGGAAGGTAGTCGTTGCCGTTCTCATGCCAGTTCTGGGAACTGGACTGCAGAGCCTCGTAGTAGGAATCCTTGCTCTTCTCGATGAGCATCTCGATACTGATATACTTGCCCACGATGAATCCGGCGCGGTACAGCAGCAGGAGTGTCAAGAGGCGACTCATACGGCCGTTTCCGTCATTGAATGGGTGGATGCAGAGGAAGTCCAAGATGAACATCGGCATAAGAAGGAGCGGGTCGTAAGTTCCGGCTTCAATGGCCTCGTTGTATCTGGTGCAGAGGTTCAGTATGGCATCGGCCGTCTGGAAGGCCGGCACCGGGCGGAAGCGTACGGACTTCGTTCCATCAGAGCGTTTTTCTGCGATGATGTTGTCGGAGTTCTTATATACGCCTCCCACAGAACTGCTGCTGAAGGAATAGAGGTCCCGGTGTAGCTGGAGGATGTTGTTGGGACGCGGCGCTATATATTCATAGGATTCATGGATGGTGGCCAGAACATCGCGATAGCCAGAAATCTCTTCCTCGTCGCGGTTGCGAGGCTTGACTTTGTCCTGGACAATAGCATTAAGGCGCTCGTCCGTAGTATAGATGCCCTCGATGCGGTTTGATGCACCGGTACTCTGGATTTTCGCTACCTCCAGCAAAGCCGTGAACACATCTGCTTCAGCTTCTATAAAAAGCTCCTGCCTGCCACGGCATTCATGGAGGCGTGTCAGGATGCTAACGACTTCCGGAGTGAGGAGGTCTTTGGGGCGGTTTATGAAATCAAACTCATGCATAGTGCATCATTATTATAGTGCAAAGATAGCTTTTTTCTGCCGCATTTTATAATTATCTGCATCAAATTTGAGGAAATGATGCAGAAAAAAGTGTGTAATGAGGCAGATTTGGCCTACATAAACTATTTGCTCATCTCGGTCTCGAAGAGCTCCATGGCCGCAGAGGCGTCGGGATTTGTTTTTTCGTGTTTTTTTTCTTATCTTGCATAGTTGAATAACTAACCAACCAGCTTAACACTAAAGCTATGGAAATAAGATTCAAGAAGAAATCGGAGATCTTCGATATCGGGATCACCGCAGTTGCCGCTATTCTATCTGTGGTAATCATACTGTACGGAGTGCTGCACTTCGGCCTGTCGCAGACTTGGCCCGAATTGGTACTCAACTTGTTCTACATCGCCTGCCTGGTGATGATGGGCATGTATTTCTTTGAGTACCGCATAAGCAAGGAACAGTTCTACTATTGGTGTACGGTTTGTGTGGGCACCACGGTTCTGCTCAGGGACATCCTCTTCCCTCCCCAGATTGCCAATTATCCCCTCCACCTGGCTTGCCTGGTCCTTGCGGTGGCACTGGTCATGATGCTCACCTTCTTCTATGCCCGGAAGGATTGGAAAACCTATTCCAAGGGCAACCTGTGGATGATTTTCATCATTGACATGCTCCTGGCGATCATCTATAACATCGTCATCTATATGGAGCCCATCGATGAGACCAGCAACTATATGATGGTAGAGATCTGGATCCGTCCCACCATTACATACGGCCTGGTAGCCTGTTATGTCAAAGAAATCCATCCATGAAAGGAATATAGAATCTGTGACCTATGAAACCTGTCGTAAGTCTGTTGTTGCTTCCCGCCCTTGCCCTGTCGGCCTGTCATCCGGCCCCCAAAGACAGAATCCTAACTTTTGACGGCATAGAAAACGCCCGGGAACTGGGAGGGCTGGAGATGCAGGACGGCCGCACCATCCGCTGGGGAAAACTGGTGCGCTCCGGAGAACTCTCCAAGGCTTCAGATGCCGACGTCGCTCTTCTCAAGAGCCGTTTCGGTCTCAGCAATGTCTTCGATTTCCGTTTTGACAAGGAGCGCAGTTCCAAGCCCGACCGGGAGATAGAGGGGGTTACCAACACCTGGCTTTCCACCCTTCCGCAGGCTTTCCTCGCCGCCTTTGCCTCCGGCCGTGCCGACAGCACCACGGTGCAGTCGGCCAACCTCATGGACGCCCTGGCCTCGTATGCCTTTAATCCCAAGGCCCAGGAGATGGCCAACCGCCTGTACCCGGCCATCGTGATGGATACCACCTCGCAGAAGCGTTACGGAGAATTCCTCCGCGGCGTTTTGGAGGCCGATGGCGGAGCACTCTGGCACTGCTCGCAGGGGAAGGACCGCTGCGGATGGGGATCGGCCTTTGTCCTGGCCGCCCTGGGCGCCAGCCGGGAAACCATCGTAGAGGACTTTGCCCTGTCCAATGTTTCCTACGCTCCGGCCATCGAGGCCCTTTCGGCCAAGGTCATTGAAAAGGGCGGTTCCGAACCCGAACTGGGCTTCATCCGCTCTATGGTGGGCGTGAACGTGGAAAACTTTGAGAGCACGCTGGATTTGATCGATGCCCGGTACGGCTCCCTCCAGTCTTATCTGGAAAAGGCCCTCGGCTTCACCGCTGAAGACCAGGAAATGATGAAACAGAAGTACCTGAGATAATTGGTTTTTTTGTATCTTTGTGAGTTGACTAAAACCGAATACTATGGGCGCATTTCACGCATATGACATCCGCGGCGTCTGGGGAAAAGACTGGAACCTGGATACTGCATATAAAGTGGGGTATTTCATCCCTATCCTTCTGAAAACCAATAAAGTACTGCTGGGTCGGGACTGCCGCGTCTCTTCGGACGAGATTCGCGACGCCGTCATCCGCGGCATCAACGATGCCGGAGCGGACGTCTATGATATCGGCCTCAGTTCTACCCCTATGGTATACTTCGGCACGGCCAACTACGGCTTCGACGCCTCCGTGCAGATTACCGCCAGCCACAATCCGGCCGAATACAACGGAATGAAGGTGTCCACCACGGACGCCCAGGCCGTGGGTTACGACGCCGGTCTGGGTCAGATCAAGGCCTGGATCGATGAAGGCAGACCCACCCCTGTAGCAGCGCTTCGGGGCGGCCTGTTCCAGAAAGAGATCCTGGCCGATTACCTGGCCTTTATGCGCAAGTTCGTCAAGGACTACAGCGACCTCACCATAGCCATGGACCTGTCCAACGGTATGGCCAACCTCTTTGCCAAGGAGATCTTCGGCACGGGCAAGAACATCCATTATCTGTTCGACACCCTGGACGGCCGCTTCCCCAACCACGAGCCCAACCCGCTCATCGAAAAGAACTGCTTCCCCCTGGAAGAGAAAGTAAAGGAAGTAAAGGCCGATGCCGGTGTCATCTACGACGGAGACGCAGACCGCGTGATGTTCATAGACGAGAAGGGCCAGTTCATCAGCCCGGACCTTATGATTGCCCTTATGGGCCGCTATTTCGTGGGTAAAAGGGGCCTGAAGGGCATCGTCCTGCAGGATATCCGTTCCTCCAAGGCCGTGGGTGAGTACCTGACCCCTATGGGCTGCACTATGGAAACCTGGAAGGTGGGCCGCGCCTTTGCCGCCAAGAAACTCCGTGAGATTGACGGAGTCTGGGGCGGGGAACTGGCCGGTCACTACTATTTCCGCGATTTCTTCTACAGCGACAGCGGCCTCCTGGCTTCCATCATCCTGCTCAACATTGTCAAGGACCTCAAGAGCGAGGGCAAGACCCTGAGCCAGGCCATCGCAGAGATTGTCCGCTACAAGAACTCCGGAGAAATCAACTTCCGCCTGGAAGACAAGCAGGGCGCCATGGATGCCCTTAAGGAGCACTTTATGCAGGCCGAAAAAGCCACGGCTTTCATGGACTTCGACGGCTATCGCATCGAGTTCCCGGACTGGTGGTTCAACATCCGTCCTTCCAATACGGAGCCTTACCTCCGCTTTATCTGCGAGGCCACGTCCGAAGCCCTTCTGCAGGAGAAGATTGCACAGACCGAGAAGATTCTTACCACCCGCTTTGGCGCCAAACGATAGCGAATGAAAAGAATCCTCCCCATCCTCCTGCTCCCGCTCCTGAGCCTCTCCCTGCACGCCCAGGACCGGGAAGCCGATTCCCTGCGCCACGTCTTTGGCCGTCAGACCGTAACCTCCGTTAAGAACCGTGCTACGCCCTATGCAGACACCCTGGATACCGGAAATCCTTCCGTCAAGGTGGTCCTGTATAACAACGGCACCTACCGCTATGTCAAGGATCCCAAGCTGGTAGCGGCAGACAGCACCTTCACCGAGTATTGGTCCACCACTACCGTCAATCCCTACAAGGAAGAGCCCGACGCCCTGCCGGACCGCTTCTCCCTCTGGATTGTGGATACGCTGGATTCATACTGCTGCCCCAATGTGGTCAAGCCCCGTTCCCTGTACGGTTACCGTCACGGCCGCCGGCACCAGGGCATAGACCTTCCGTATCCTACCGGTACGCCCGTGCCCGCCACCTTTGACG
>JAEEGG010014047.1_pt1 | contig 17017 bp, 3 predicted proteins | sample 9134161 | NCBI WGS metagenome assembly JAEEGG01 (sample SAMN16246543, study PRJNA631951) | gut metagenome | biome: gut microbiome; feature: rumen; material: CR-attached | host: Bos | place: Iran: Karaj | collected 2018-10 | reverse complement strand
GTCAACAACGAGATTAGCGGTGTGGCCGCCGTTCCAGCAAACGCCACCTCTGTCGATGTGCCGATCACTGCACAGAACACCACTGGCACCGCCATGATCGTGGTCACCCGCAACCAACGCCAGCCTTACATCACCACCATCCCGATCGTGGGTGGCACGGAATACAACATCACTGTCAACGCCAACCCGAGCGCTGGCGGCACCGTGGAAGGCGCAGGCAAGTATTATGGTGACTCTGAGTGCACGTTGACCGCAACGCCCAACCACGGCTACGTGTTTGCCAACTGGACGCTGAACAACAACGTGGTCTCCACCAACCCGACCTACACCTTCACCGTGAAAGGCGACGCCTCTTACACAGCCAACTTCACGGCTTTGACCGAACATCACTTCTCTTATACGCCCCAGCAAGAGCACGGCACCATCAGCGTGAGCCCCGCCACAGCATACGTCGGCGACATCGTCACCCTGACAGCCACTCCTGAACCCAACTACCATCTGGATCATTGGGATGTGAACACCGTGAGCAAAGGCAACGTCCCTGTGGTGAACAACCAATTCGAGATGCCCGACAGCGACGTGACCATCAGCGCATCCTTCAGAAGCGGCTTCTCCGTGACCGTGCTTAATCTGATCGGTGGTACCATCACTGTTTCACAAAACACCGCACAGCCTGGCGATAGAATCCAATTGAGCGTCAGAAACAATGAAGGCTACATCTTCATGTCATGGAATGTCTATGAGACCGGCAACTCAAGCAACACCGTGACCGTGACAAACGACACCTTCACCATGCCTGAGTTCGATGTCACCGTAAGCGCTGTGTTTGGAACCAATGAGGTAGTTGACAATGTGATTAATGTTGGCGGTACCAGTGGAACTTCGAACAATTACTTCCCAACGTACAGTGCTAACAGACAAATATATTCTGTGACAGAACAGATTTACACTTCCTCCGAGATTGGTGATGCAGGTACAATCACTGGCATTGAATTCTACTATTCAGGAACGACAGCGCGCACCCGCACCCTGGATATTTATATGATAAGCACTACCAAGAACAATTTCAGCAGTACTACTGACTGGATCGTTCCGACCTCTGCAAACTTGGTTTATAGTGGCAGCGTCGCCTTTAGCGCATCCAGCTGGAAGGAAATCACCTTCACCACACCATTTGAATACAACGGCACTAGCAATGTCGCGTTAATGGTGTATGACCACACTGGAGGCACTTATGTAACAGGCATGAACTTCCATGTTTATACTGGTAGCAACAACCAAGCCATGCGTGTCAGTGGCCGTAACACTTACACACCCACTAGCATGAGCAACACCACCGCCAGCGCACGTGCAGCCACTAAAAACATTGTAAACTTCCACATCACCCAAACTGTGACGCAGCCTCTGGCATGCGAAGCCCCCGTCTCCCTTGTCTATAACATCACTCCTACCACTGCCGACTTCATCTGGGCTGGCGAGTCTGACAGCTATAACATCCGTTACAGAGAGACTACTGCCAAGTTCTTCTATGACTTCGAGTCCGCCGAGCCTTTCTCTGTTGACAACTTCTCACCCTGCACCACCTACGACGGTGACGGCTCTGCAACCTACTCCATCCAAGGTACTACATTCACCAACCAAGGATACACAGGAGCGTTCATCGCCTTCCAAGATGGAGTGGGTAACGGTTTGTACTCACACGGCGGCACCGCTTTCGGAGCCTGCTTCGCAGCCACCACTCCTCCCAACAACGACTGGTTCATCCTGCCTGCCATCACGATTGAACAAGGAGATATCTTCTCATTCTGGGCCATGGAATACACTGACGATTATCCGGAAGCTTTCAAAGTAGGTGTTTACAGGGGAGACGGCAGCTTCAGCTCCTATCTGGCAGGAAGTGCCAATACCTCCATCACTCCAACCGAGGATTGGACGGAATATAGCTACGATCTGTCATCCTACGCTGGTCAGACCATCCAGTTGGCCATCCAATGTGTCTCGAACGACGCTTTCATTTTCGGTATCGATGATATCTTTGTGGGCAACTCGAACGGTGCATGGACTGAAACCATCACCGATGCCACAGCTCCTTATACACTCGAGAACCTCACACCCGAAACCATTTACGACATTCAGGTTCAAGGCTTCTGCGAAGGCATCGGCGAAACCGAATGGGTCAACGCAACCTTCAGCACTCCTTCGCTGTGCAGCACCCCATCCAATTTAATCTCAGAACCTTCAGCCATCTCCGCCAACGTGGAGTGGACAGGCTTCCTTGACAGCTACAATGTGCGTTATAGAGTCGCGGGCTCTGCTGGAGCCGGCTTCTTCGATGACTTTGAGAGCGGTAGCCTTAATAACTGGGATTGGACCACTTACACGCAAGGCGATGCCTTCAGCGGCTTTGGCTGGTTTGATTATAACCCACAAAGCCTCACCACCAACTTCCCGACCGCTTATTCCGGCAGCCAATGCGCCATCTCTCTCAGTTATGGAAATAGTGCCTTGAACGCCAATAACTACCTCGTCACTCCTCAAGTCGAACTCGGCGGAACACTGAAATTCTGGATCATGAGTAACTATGCTGACGAATATGAAGTGCTGCTCTCCACCACTGGCAATGCTGTGAACAACTTCACCACCACGCTCAAAGCCATGAGTGCCGCTCCTGCCTCTTGGACTGAGGTCACTATCGACTTAAGCAACTATGAAGGACGTCAAGGCTACATCGCCATCCACCACGTCTTCTATGATGGTTGGGGACTCTTCCTGGATGACTTCGGCATCTACGGCGACGAAGTTCCTGCCGGCGAATGGCACACCCTTGAAAACGTGGCCAATCCTTATACCATCACTAATCTGGATCCTGAGACCAACTACGAATGGCAAGTGCAAGGCATCTGCACCGATGGAACCACCGACTGGAGCGACATTGACAACTTCACCACCCTTTCAGCTTGCGACGCACCCGTCGGCCTGAGTGCAACCGACGTCACTTCCAACACCGCCACACTCAACTGGAGCGAAGGTTTGGAAGAATACAATGTGCGCTACACGGCAGTGTCATTCTTCGAAAGCTTCGAGAACGGCTCTGATGGTTGGATTACACTCCGTAACGGCCAGGGCACTGAAAATACTGATTGGCATGTCATCAATAGCGAAACCGCTTTCTCAAACGAAGCGATTCCTGCCCATAGCGGAACTTACGTGATGATGACTAGAAGCTATTCCGGAAGCGCATATAGCGTTGACAACTGGCTTATCTCGCCTCAAGTCACTTTGGATGGTTTCCTGAAATTCTGGGTGATGGACGACGGAACGTACCATGAGCACTTTGACGTCTATGTCTCCACCACTGGCACTAACGTAAGAGACTTCTCACTCCTCTATGAGCCTGGTGATGCTAATGCCGAATGGACAGAAGTTATCGTCGATCTGAGAAACTACAATGGAGCGAAAGGTTATATTGCCATCCGCAATATCGACGAAGATCAAGACTTCCTCTTCCTCGATGACTTCGGCATCTACCCCAATGACTGGGAAGAAGTCACTGCCAACACAAACACCATCGACCTTGATGGGCTGGTTCCAGGAAACGACTATATCTGGCAAGTCCAAGGCGTGGACTGCGACGGAAATGGCGGCGTGACTGAATGGAGCAACTTCGGCTTCTTCACCACCATCGAAGCCTACACCAAGCATATTGACGCCTACTCGGGCAATGGCGGCTACTACCTCATCGCCTCACCCATCGGACAAGTCAGTCCTGAAGAAGTGACAAACATGACCGAAAACGACTTCGACCTCTACTACTTCGACCAAGCCGAAAATCTGGAATGGGTCAACTATAAAGAAGGTGACAACAACGTCAATCCCGGCTTCGACCTTGAAACTGGCAAGGGTTACCTCTACGCCAACAGCGAGAGCATTGACCTGATCTTCACTGGATCGGCCAACACCGACGTTAACGAGGTCACACTGACCCTCCAAGACAACGTTGACTTTGAAGGCTGGAACCTCGTCGGTAACCCCTTCGCTGTAGATGCTTACATCGACTGTGACTACTACAGAATGAACGAAAATGGCACCGATATCATGACAGAGGCTTCCTCAGGCGCCATCGAAGCTATGGAAGGTGTGTTCGTCATCGCCGAAAGCGACGGCGAGACCTTGACCTTCACCACCGAAGAGAACGCCAAGAACGCCATGATGTCACTCAACATCACGCAAGACAACAATGTCATCGACCGCGCCATCGTCAGATTCGGCAAAGGCAAGTCCTTGCCTAAGTTCCAACTCTTCGAGAACAGCACCAAGCTCTACTTCACCCAGGATAACGGCGACTTCGCAGTGGTCTGCGGAGAGGCTATGGGAGAGATGCCGGTTAACTTCAAGGCTGAAACCAACAGCTCTTACACCCTCAGCATCAGCAGCACCGAGGTGAACTTCACCTACCTGCACCTGATCGACAACCTCACCGGTGCCGACATCGACCTCCTCGAAACCCCGAACTACAGCTTCAATGCGAAAGTCAACGATTACGCCTCACGTTTCAAACTGGTATATAGCACTGGCTCTACGATTGACGGAGACAACTTCTGCCTCATCAGCAACAACCACCTGATGATCTTTGGCCTCGACGGTCAAGCAACCCTCAAGGTCATGGATGTCACTGGTCGCACCCTCAGCACCGAGACCTTCAACGGCAGCTACGACAAAGCCCTTAACCTCAGTAATGGAGTCTATGTCCTCCAACTCATCCAGGGCAACAACGTGAAGAACCAGAAGATCGTGGTGAAATAAAACAACAGTAAAACGTAAAAGGTAAAAGGAGAGCGAAGCTCAGAAAGCCTTTCGAGCCTAGCTCTCCTTTCAATAACGAGACATCGAAAAACACGAAAGTCACGAAAAAAACCAACAAAACAAAACCACATAAAATGAAAAAAATAACCTTAACCTTAGCGCTACTTCTCAGCCTCTCCCTCACTACTTTCGCTGATGGCGGCGGCCTCTTCAGACGAGGTGACAACACCGAGGAATCCGATGGCATGATGAACCGCAGCCCAAAAGCCCCTGGCCTTCCAGGTCACGGTGAGACTGGCGACCAACCCGCTCCTCTCGGCAGCGGTGCACTCCTCCTCATCGGCTTCGGAGCAGCATACGCATGGAAAAGAAACAAGAAGTAAGAAACAAGATAATAAGAAGCAACCAAAAAAGAGGGCGATGATGGTCGCTCTCTTTTTTTTATCCCAGTAAACCACAATACCGATATCACCACCTTATTTATAATAATCACCTCAACAAAACCAAATTTTAAAATAATTTCACTTATTAAGACAAGAACACCCCAAACAACGCTTTCATTAATTCCCTCAACAACACACCAATCCCTTCCTTTTCCTATCTTTATTCTTCTCATTGATAGCTTTTTCAAAAAAATAAAAATCCCTCAAAACCTTTATTCCACAATACATCTAACAGATTTTGGAAAAACAACCTTAATTTTTTTTCTTGCAGGTTAAAAGTTTTAATGTATCTTTGCAGCCCGAAACTAAAGTGTTTTAGAATAAAATACAACATAATAATAAATATTAATTTAAATTAACAAATGAAAAGAAAAAGTTTACTTATTGTATTGCTGATGGTGATGTTTGCGCCGTTGGCGATGAACGCACAAACAGTTCTTCTGTCCGAGAATTTCGACAGCATGTCGAGCATCTCAACTAGCTATTCTTCATCAGATTGGTTCGCATACAATGCGGGCAATGGCAATAACTGGACACTTTCAACCTCCTATCCAAACAGTGGTACAAAATGCGCGAGATATACCTATAACTCAAGCAATGCTGCAAACTGCTATTTGGTATCAGCTCCGTTTACCACAGCCCGCAGCATGACCGAACTCAGCGTAAGCCTGTATGTACGCACCGGTAGTTATAACGAGACCTTTGAGGTGTTCTTTGTTAAAGCAAGAGATGCAGAAAATATAGCTTCAGCAACGAATTACTCTGCCATTGCCTCTATTACGGGTCAATTCACTGGCGGCTATACTGAAAAGACTGGCTCTACAACAGCTTCCGACCTTGCGAATCAGAGTGTCAGATTAGTCGTTCACTGCACCTCCGCTGCCGATATGTTCTATCTCAACGTCGACGACATTACCGTCAGCGAACTCACAACCGACCCATATATCTCACTTCCAGCCACTGCAACGGCAATGATCGGTTACACTGCAACCCTTACTGCTACATACGGCAACGTGGACAGCACACCAAGAATCTCTTACAGCTCGAGCAATGAGAGAGTGGCCACGGTAAGAGGCGACGGAACAACAGCAACTGTCACTGGCGTATCAGCCGGCACCGCCACCATCACCGCCACCATGACTTACGAAGGTAGAGATTACACCGCCGATTGCGCCGTCACGGTTGAAGAACCACATTATTGCACGCCTGCTTATTCTTATACTGGCACCAATTACGGTATGTATATCCAAGGTTTCAGCACTGAGGACGGCGAGGTCAATATCAGCAACACAGGAACTTCGTTGTCAACTGGCGGTTACGGCGACTACTACGATTCCTACTCCGCAACAGTTGGAGCTGGACAAAGCTTTAATTTCACCGTCACACCAGGCGCCACCGTTAATCCTATGAAATACGGCATGTGGATCGACTGGAATAAAGACTATGACTTTGATGATGATGGTGAGAATGTGGCCATTCAGAGCAGTGCCATCCAAAGTGATTGGACTGGCACCGTCAACATCCCTTCCTCCACTCGTCCAGGAAGCTATCGCATCCGTATCGAGGGCATGTATTCCGGAGATGTCGACTTAGACCCCTGTATCAGTGGATCCTATGGTGAGGCTGAAGACTACCAGCTGATCGTGCTTGAGGCTCCTGACTGCCCCAAACCCAGCAACGTCCAATTGTCTGCCTTAGGCAACGAAGTAACTGTCACTTGGTATGGCGAGGCCACCTCTTATAATATCAGCATCAACGGCACTGTGTTGCCCGATCCTGTCACAAGCCCTTATGTCTTCACGGGTGAGATTTCGACTGAATACACCATCATGTTGCAGTCCATCTGCAGCGCAACCGAAACCAGCGATTGGAGCAACGCCAAAAGCATCACCACCGATGCCTGCTTGTTTGAGGATCAATGCCCCATCACCATTACGCTCACCGACGCTTACGGCGACGGCGGCGGATCAATTTATGTGGTAGATGCGAACGCTGAAACTATCTTGGCAGAGTGTATCCTTTCCGGTGCTGCATCACAGGACTTCACAGTCTATGTTTGCGATGGTGCCGCAGTTGATTTCTATTTCTATGCCACAGACACCTATGGATACGAAAACGGCTATGTCATTACCAGCTCCACGGGTGAAGTCATCGCTGAGCATGAGGGATGCAGTGATGGCAGTTGCGACGCTCCTGAAGACGGCGTGATTGCCTCCTACACCATGAGCTGCTCCTGCACCATACCTTCCAATCTCGCCGCCACCGAAGTGGACAAAAACTCTGCCCAGTTGAGCTGGGAAGGTGATCAAGAAAACTACAACGTGAGCTATGCCAAGGCAAGCTTCTTTGAAGATTTCGAAGGCGGTTCCCTGCCCACAGGTTGGACCACCATCGATAACAACGAGGACGGATACGATTGGGAGAGTGCCTCGGGTCAAGCCCATAGCGGTTCTTATGTGATGACTTCCTACAGTAGCATTGGCAATAATAATGATGGATGGAATGATATCACTCCTGACAACTGGCTGATTACGCCTCAACTTGATCTTCAAGGCCTCATGAGCGTGTGGGCAAGAAGCCAGCAGAGCGAAGCTTCCTTTAACGAAGAGCATTTCGCCATCTACCTCTCCTTATCTGGTACCGATGTTTCTGATTTCACCATCACCTTAGTGCCTGAGACCACAACAGACATCAAGATGGTTGAATACACTGCAGACTTGAGCCAATATGCAGGACAACAAGGTTATATTGCCATCCGCCACTTTAATTGCTATGGTCAGTTCAGAATGAACATCGATGACTTCGGCATCTACGAGTGGCATGACACAATCGTTGCTGGAAACAACCTCGCCCTTGAAGGTCTGGATCCTATGACCTATTATATTTGGAAAGTGCAAGGCATCGACTGCGATGGCAACGGCAATAACACCACTTGGAGCGAAATCGCTAATTTCACCACCACCTCTGGTATCATGTTTGTCAACGATGGCAACTGGAACGAAGGAAACAACTGGAATACCGGCGAAGTTCCTGAGGATGGTGAAGACGTTGTTATCGCCGCCAACGCCATCATCCCCGCTAATTACATGGCCATCACCAACACCATCACCATCAACGATGGCGGTTCACTCACCATCAAGGACGGCGGACAACTGATCCATACCAACGCTGGTGTCATTGCCACCGTGGAAAAGGATATTGAACCATATCAGAGCGAAAAGGATAACTACTACTTAATCTCCACTCCTGTTTACGATCAGGACATCTATAACAATTATGGTGAGGACTATCAGTTGGCCTTCCCCGATGAAGTCACAAATATGTTGGAAAACGATTACGATCTCTACGATTTCGACTATTCCGCAGATCTTGAATGGCTGAACTATGAAAACAATTCGTTCCAATTATGGAAGAATTACGGCTACCTCTATGCCAACAGTGGAGATGGAAGCAACAATCCTGTCACCCTCCAATTCACAGGCGCATTGACACCAGCATTGACTGAATTAGACCTCCTTACTGGTTCTTATCTCCCCTTCACTGAGGATGAGTACGATTTTGCCAACTGGAATATGTTTGGCAACCCCTATCCTTGCAACACCTATATTTGGGTGTACGATCTCGATAACGATGAAGCCACCTACGACCATTATACTATCAGCGGTGATAGATTCATCGAATCCGATGATCCATTCACCCCTGCAGAAGGCGGATTCTTCATCTCCGAAGGAGCCAGCCAATATGCGCTCGTCGCTATCGCTGAGTATGCTCTCGGCAAAAAGAACTTCGGCGGCTCTCTGAACCTTAACATCACTCAGGAAGGCAAGCTCCTCGATGCAGCCCGCATCCGTTTTGGCGAAAGCAATGGCCTGAAGAAATTCCAACTCAACCCCAACCACACCAAGTTGTTCTTCACGCAAGACAACACCGACTTTGCAGTGATCCGCAGTGAAGCCACCGGCGAGATGCCTGTCAACTTCAAGGCTGAAAAGAACGGTTCCTATACCCTCAGCTTCAACAACGAGGAAGTCAGCTTCAGCTACCTCCACCTCATCGATAACCTCACCGGCAACGATGTCGACCTGCTCGCCAACCCGAGCTACAGCTTCGAGGCTAAGACCACTGACTACACCAGCCGCTTCAAACTGGTCTACAGCACCGGCACTACCGCCAACAACGACGAATTCGCCTTCATCAGCAACAACCACCTGATGATCCTCGGCGTCGATGGCCAAGCTACCCTCAAAGTCATGGATGTCACCGGTCGCACCCTCAGCACCGAGACCTTCAGCGGTAACTACGACAAAGCCCTCAACATGAGCAACGGCGTCTATATGCTTCAACTCATCCAAGGCGGCAACGTCAAGACCCAAAAGATCGTGGTGAAATAATCCTTGAAAAGGAAAATTGAAAGGCAAGCGAAGCTCGGAAGGCTTTTTGAGCTTCGCTCTCCTTTCAATAAAGAAACATTGAAAAACACGAAAGTCACGAAAAAAACAACAAAACAAAACCACATAAAATGAAAAAAATAACCTTAACCCTCGCTCTTCTTCTTAGCGTCTCCCTCACCACCTTCGCCGATGGCGGTGGCCTCTTCAGACGGGGTGACAACACCGAGGAATCGACTGGCATGATGAACCGCAGCCCAAAAGCCCCTGGCCTTCCTGGTCACGGTGAGACTGGCGACCAACCCGCTCCCCTCGGCAGCGGAGCCCTCCTGCTCATTGGCTTTGGAGCGGCATACGCCTTGAAAAAAAACAAGAAATAATCCCGTAAAATCATAATCCCATATATAAAGAGGACGACCCCAAAAAAGTCGCCCTCTTTTGTTTTTTCACTCAAAAAACAGGCAAATTCAAAAAATATTATTATCTTTACAACCGAATATACTTAAATTTAAGAACAAAACACAACAAATATATTAATTTTAATTAAATTTAAGAAAATGAAAAGGAAAACTTTACTAATCATGTTGCTGATGGCGCTGTTCACGCCGTTGGCGATGAATGCACAACAAAGCCTGCCTTACGAGTATGGCTTCGAGAACAACAACCTGGCCACCGACGGCTGGACTGCAACATCTGGTGGAATTAACTCGTCCGGATACCACACGGGTACCTATGGCTTCCGCTTTAGTTATAACGTGACATCGGATGTTTACCTGGTTTCACCAGTACTCAGCGGAGGTACTAATGGGGTCGAAGTGTCTTTCTATTACAAGGCATACTCTAGTTCCTATCCTGATCACTTTAATGTGGGTTACACTACCGATGAGAACGTGACAGACCCAAGTAGGTTTACCTATGGCAGCCTGGTTACCAGTTCCACATCATGGCAAGAATACACAGAAACCCTCCCCGCTGGAACCGTCCGTGTGGCCATTAAATACGATGCGGATAATTATGATGACGGTTATTATCTCTACCTTGACGACTTCAGCTTCGAGGCTGTCTCCTCCTGTGCCAAACCAACCGATTTGGCTATCGACTACAGAGAGGGTGCCACTACTGCTACCGTCACTTGGAGAGGCGATGCCCGTTCTTACAATGTTGACGTGAACGGTACTATTGAGGTCGTCACCGGAAACTCTTACACCATAAGAGATCTTGCTCCCGCCACCGCTTATACCGTGAAGGTACAAGCCGACTGCGGCGACGAACAGAGTGCTTGGGTCAATGCCGGCAGTTTCACCACGCCTTGCCCCGAAACATTCGCCATTCCTTACGCCTACGGCTTTGAGAATGCCGCTGACATTAACTGCTGGACTTTGTCACCTGCCAGCAATATGATGCTGGATGATCAAGAACCAGAATTTGCACACTCAGGCAATGCTTTCCTGTTCCTTAACTACACCACTACTCCACCTCAATACGTTATCTCTCCTGAGCTGAGCGGCATTGTGAACGGCTTGCATGTCGAGTTCTGGTATAGCCAATATGAAAATGGTGTTGAAACTTTCCAAGTGGGTTACTCCACCACCGACAATGACCCCGGAAGCTTCACCTGGGGCGACGAGATCACCGCTTCAACGACCTACCAACGTTTCTCGGCCAACTATCCTGCCGAAACCAAGTATGTGGCTGTGATGCACACTGCCAACGACCAATACTACCTCTTCCTCGATGACTTCCTCTTCGAAGAGAGTGCCAGCTGTCTTGAGCCTACGGGCGTGCAGGTTGCCAATGCCGCCACCACGGGTGCCACTATTAGCTGGAACGCCGGCGGTGAGGAAAGCGCATGGGACATCTTCGTCACCGACGATGCCACCATCCTTCCTAACGATGCCACCATACCTACCGTGGCCAACATCGCTGACAATCCTTACGCTTTGACAGGTCTTACCTCTGGCACCACTTACTATGTGTATGTCCGCGCCATTTGCGGTGAAAACGAAATCAGCGCATGGAGCTCTGCTGCCATCTTCAACACCGCATGCGATGCCATGGCGCTGCCTTACACCTATGGCTTTGAGGATGCCACTTTGCCAGTCTGCTGGAACACCATCGTCGAAAACACTTCCTACACGGGCATCAATTTGATGGCTCCAAGTGCAAGCAGCACCAATCAAGTGCTTGCATTTTATATGGGCACCTACCAAAATCCCGCTTTGGTGGCTGTGTTGCCTGAAGTGGACGCCGCTTATCCTTTGAACGGTTATCAGATCACCTTCGATGCCTGCTATGCCAATACCTCTAGCAGCAACATGACCGCTGGAAAACTTGCCATCGGCATCATGACCGATCCCACGGATGTCTCTACTTTCGAACTGATTGAAGAAGTTGACATCACCGATGGCTTCAGCACCTTTGGCTCACACACCGTGATGCTCAACAGCTATACTGGTGACGGCCAATATATTGCTATCAAAGACATCTATACCCAAACGGGTTATGTCCTCGTTGACAACATCGAGGTTACCGAGCTTCCTTCTTGCTTAGCCCCCACGGCTCTTGGTGCCAGCCTCACTTCCACCTCAGCCGAACTGAGCTGGACAGCCAACAGCGGCGAAACCGCTTGGACCCTCTACTGGAAAGAAAGTGGTGCCACCGAGTACACCGAAGTAGCCAATGTCACCAATCCTTACACCTTGGAAGGCTTGACCGCTACCACCGCCTACGAATATTATGTGGTGGCCAACTGCTCAGAGACCGATCAGAGCGAGGCTTCCGAAGTCTATAGCTTCACCACCCTGTGTGGTTCCGTCACCACCTTCCCGTGGACGGAAACCTTCAACAATCTCACCGTGGCCTATTCCATCCCCAACTGCTGGGACAACGCTGAGGGTACAACCACAATTAACAGCTACAAGTGGTGCTACAACACCAAGACCTCTGGCAACGGCATGGCCAGCAACGGCCATGAAGGTTCATGCGTGGTCTTCGATTCATACAACAATAGCAACAATAACACCAACTTCTTGAAGACCGTGCCGCTCAGCCTGCCTTCAGACCAACCCATGCAATTGAGCTTCTGGTACAGGAACCCCACTGGTGGCGACTTCTCCGTCTATATCTCCACCGATGGTGGTGCCACTCATGAAACAGCCCTCGCTACTGGCCTTACTGGTGTTTCCGCTTGGACCGAGCATGATCCTATCAACCTCGGTAACTACGCTGGACAGGATGTGGTCATCGTCTTCAAAGGCACTTCCAACTACGGTAGTGGCGATGCTTACATCTATTTGGATGACGTTACTGTGAAGGCAGTTCCTTCATGCGCCATTCCTACCGCCCTTGCTGCCACCACCACCAACAATTCAGCCGTGTTGAGCTGGACGGCTAACAGCGGAGAAGACACATGGACGGTCTATTACAGAGAAGTAACTCCTGATAAAGTCCGTGCCAATGAATATGTCGAAGTAATCGTGGGCGAGAATCCTTACACCTTGGAAGACTTGAATGGCGCCACCGCTTACGAATTCTATGTGATTGCCAATTGTTCCGAGGAAGACAACAGCGAACCTTCAGCTGTATTCACTTTCACTACCAAGTGTGATCCTATCACCGATTTTCCGTGGAGCGAAGACTTTGAAGACTTCCAGACCAACACCTACGGTGTTACCCTCAACGAACCTTGCTGGGAAAACGAACACCTTGAAGGCAACGGCAGCTATTTCTTCGAGGTTATCAGCATCACCAATGGCGACAACAGCACTAACCAACTCCGTCTGCACGACATGAGCAGCGGCAACCTGACCAAGCTTATGCTCCCCGGCATGAACCTGCCGAATGCCAACTTCCAGTTCTCCATCGATGTATATCGTAGCAGCAGCTATTCAACCTACACCACAGAAGGTATCAGAGTGTTTGCAAGCGCCGATGGCGAAATCGAAGGCGCCACCGAGTTGGCCTTTATCCCGCGTGTCTATTCAGCATCAAGCGATGTCATTCCTGCTGAAAACGCAGCTGGCTGGTACACCTACAACCTGCCCATCGGCATGAGCGGCATCTGCTACATCATCATCCGTGGCGAAAGCAAATTTGGCACTGCCACATATATGGACAACTTCGCTGTTTCCGAACCTTCCTTTACCACGACCATCATCGGTTACACCCAGAACGAGAACCCCAAAGGCGGCTATTACCTCATCGCTTCACCTATCGGTAACGTCAACCCTGACAAAGTGGATAACATGCTCGCAAACGAATACGACCTCTATTACTTTGACCAAACCCACAACAAACTGGAATGGGTCAACTACGAAACCACATCCGACGGCTTCGACCTCTTAGCTGGCAAGGGTTACCTCTATGCCAACAGCGAGACTGTGGACTTGGTCTTCCACGGCTCAGCCAACACCGATGTTGACGAGGCCATCTTAACCCTCGAATCCGGTGTTGACTTTGAAGGCTGGAACCTCGTGGGCAACCCCTTCGGAGACACCGCATACATCGACCGCGAGTTCTACGTCATGAACGGAAGTGGCAGCGAAATCGCCGTCGCTGAAGTCAATTACATCGAACCTATGCAAGGTGTCTTTGTCATCGCCAAACAAGACCAAGAGACCCTGAAATTCACCACCACCGCCCCTGCAAACCAAGGCAAGAAACTCGTCTTCAACATCAGCCAAGGACGTGGTGGAGTCATTGACCGTGCCATCATCCGCTTCGACGAAGGTCAAGAACTTCCCAAATTCCAGCTCTTCGACAACAGCACCAAACTCGCCATCGAACAAAACAGCAAGGAATTTGCCGTGGTCCACAGCAGAGCAGCCGGAGAGATGCCGATGAACTTCAAGGCAGAAACAGACGGAAACTACACCCTGACTGTCTCTGAAACGCTCAACACTCAACTCTCAACGCTCAACTTGATTGACCACCTCACAGGCAACGTCATCGACCTCCTCGAGAACCCAAGCTACAGCTTCAACGCTAACACCACCGATGACCCCGCTCGCTTCACCGTCGTGTTCAGAAAGGTAAACAACGATCCCGAAGTCACACAAAACGTCAGCGTCAATGCCGGCTGGAACTGGTGGTCCACCTACATGGAGATGATTGGTGTCGATGGCGTACAACTGCTTGAAAACGCCCTCGGCGACAACGGTATCCAAATCAAGTCGCAAATGGCATTCGCCTCCAACTCAACCAATGGATGGGAAGGAAGCCTGGGATCCATCAAAAATGAAAGCATGTATATGATTAAAGTGGAGCATGCCGACGACTATGCCGTCACCGGCAATGTCGCCTATCCCACCGACCATACCATCCGTCTCACCGAGGGATGGAACTGGGTTGGCTATGTCCAGAACAACATCATGGAACTCAACGAAGCCCTCGTCAACATGCCAGCTTCTGACGAAGACATCATCAAGTCATTGAATGGCTTTGCCATTTATTACGAAGACTACGGATGGTGGGGCGAACTCCAGAACCTCCAACCCGGACAAGGCTACATGATCCGTTCCAACACCTCCAGCACCTTCACCTACCCCGACAACGCCAAGAGTTCAGTGGACAACATGCCAATGAACGTTGAAAAATACTGGAACAACGCCATCGGTAAGTACGCCCACAACATGAACCTCATGGCCGTCATCGAAATGAACGGCAATGAACTCCGCACCGAAAACGCTGAGCTCGCCGCCTTCGACAACAATGACGAGTGCCGCGGATCGGCCAAACTGATGTATGTCAAACCCATCGACCGCTATGTGGCCTTCCTCACTGTCCAAGGCAACAACAACGAGCCCATCCACTTCATGGTTCGTAACCAAGACCAAAACTACAAGGTCAACGAAACGGTCACCATGATTGTTGACGAGGTCATCGGCACCGCCCACAACCCGTTCAGAATGACCCTCAAGGGCGCCGGAATCAGCGAGAACAGCACCGCTCTCGGCATCTTCCCCAACCCGACTACCAAGGGACAACAAGTGCGCATCGAACTGCCTGTAACCATGGATAATGCCACCATCGAAATCATTGATGTGCTGGGACGCGTCGTCTATGAAAACATCGCTGGTGGAGACGATGTACACACCGTCTCTACGCCGGACGTGCCTGGTGTTTACACCGTCCGCGTCACCGATGCCCAGGGACAGACCTTCCATGGCAGATTAACCGTCAAATAAACCTCACCCCAGTGCTCCCCTCTCCATGGAGAGGGGCTGGAATGGGAAAAGAGGGTGACTTTTTGGGTCACCCTCTTTTTTTATAAGGTATTACCGTTATCCTGAAATCCAAAAAAATATCATCTTAAAAGAATCACCAACCCAAAATAATTTGCTACATTTGCTGTTTGATAAAGAAAAACGCAAATGTCAGCAACAACAACAGGACACATCACCCAAGTCATCGGCCCCGTGGTCGATGTTTACTTTGACGGTGGCGAACACGATTTGCCTAAAATCCACGATGCCCTCGAGGTAGTACGTCCCAACGGCAAAAGACTGATTCTTGAGTGTCAACAACATATCGGCGAAGACTCTGTCCGCACTATCGCCATGGACTCCACCGACGGCCTGCAACGAGGCCTGGAAGTGCGCGTCACAGGCAAACCCATCTCCATCCCCATCGGCAACCAGATCAAAGGCCGCCTGCTCAACGTCACGGGTGACGCCATCGACGGTATAGGGGAACTCAACCGTGCCACAGAGTACCCCATCCACCGCGAGCCTCCCAAATACGAGGACCTCGCCACCTCTAAAGAAGTGCTTTTCACCGGTATCAAGGTCATCGACCTCCTTGAGCCCTACCTCAAAGGCGGCAAGATCGGCCTCTTCGGCGGCGCCGGTGTCGGCAAGACCGTCCTCATCATGGAGCTCATCAACAACATCGCCAAAGGATATAACGGCTACTCTGTGTTCACCGGTGTCGGCGAGCGCACCCGTGAAGGCAACGACCTCCTTCGGGAGATGATTGAGTCGGGCATCATCAAATATGGCGACGCGTTCGTCAAAGCCATGGAGCAAGGCGACTGGGATCTCTCCAAGATTGACCGCAAAGCCCTTGCCACCTCACAGGCCACCCTCGTCTTCGGACAGATGAACGAACCCCCTGGGGCACGTGTCAGCGTGGCCCTCTCAGGCCTCACCGTCGCCGAGTCGTTCCGCGATGACACCAACAGCGGCCAAAGCGACATCCTGCTCTTCATCGACAACATCTTCCGTTTCACGCAAGCAGGCTCTGAGGTTTCAGCCCTCTTAGGCCGTATGCCCTCCGCCGTGGGTTATCAACCTACACTCGCCACCGAGATGGGCCAGATGCAGGAACGCACCACCCCCACCAACAACGCCCCCCTCACCTCCGTGCACGCCCTCTACGTCCCCG
>JAEEGG010014046.1_pt1 | contig 17018 bp, 15 predicted proteins | sample 9134161 | NCBI WGS metagenome assembly JAEEGG01 (sample SAMN16246543, study PRJNA631951) | gut metagenome | biome: gut microbiome; feature: rumen; material: CR-attached | host: Bos | place: Iran: Karaj | collected 2018-10 | reverse complement strand
GTTACATGCCGAAGGAAGGCGCCATCAATACTGATGGTCTCGCTGACTACTATAAGGAAACTCTCCCGCAGATCACGAAGGTTGACGTGGAAGGCTGGAAGAAGGAACTCGCTGACGTTAAGGAAAACCACTATCCGAAGTTCGGCAAGCACCTCCCGAAGGAACTCTCCGAAATCATCGACATGATCCAGGATCGTTTGAACAAAGCCTAATAAGCCGAGTGTCGCAGGGAAAAGCTTGCTTTTCCCTATGACCGAGGCAAAAGGCTTGCACTCGTAGAGTGCAACGCATAATGAGTTTGTGCTCGTCAGAGCGCAACGCTTAATGTTCAAAGCGGCCTAGAGTTGCGAACTTAAATACCCTTGCGATGAAAGTCGCAAGGGTGTTTTGTTTGTAAAACGTTATTCTGACCCACGCAGTGGGGAAGGTTCTCGAAGTAAGGCGGGAATCTATTTGCAACGTTCAGAATCTAAAGTGTCGTAGCATCTTTTTTTTGTCTTAGCCAAGTATATTCGTCATCAGAATCATCTACTTTGAACTTTGTCGTTATATCGAGCGTGTCTCCGCGACCGTATTGGTCCTTATAGACGAGTTTCCAAGTGATAGTCGTATCTCTATAGCTGTCCATGGACTCATTAAATAATAAGCAAGTATAATTTTGGATTTTTTCGGGTAATGACCATGAAACATACCTATATGCATTTGCATCGGGATGATATAGAACAAGTGGTTCCCTGACTTCACATTTTGATTCGTTTGTTTTTTCATCTGATTTTACATGAGCTCCGATCCCCCATTCATAGTTATCTCTATTTTTCCATGAAAAACCTGGAAGGCCAATAGCTTCAAGCTTGTAGTTGGACCTCAATTCGAAAATTTGATAGCACGGCTTACCGGAAAGTTTGGAAAGAGCTTTTGCTACGGCTTTTCTATTAAATTTAGGAACCTTAGCAATTGGTGTGTAGTGAACCAGTGCGTTTTTCCCAAAATTAAGATTTCGGTAGGTGGTATCGTAAACAGTGTCTTTGTAATGAATTTTTGCTATTCTATCTCCAATTCTAGTTCGAAAGCCAGAGCAACCGATTCCCCAGCATTCTTGATGATAACATTCAAACGATTTTTTCTTAATTTTGCAATCACTAGTTCGCCAAATCGTTGTATCCCCTTTATAGTTTAAAACGCGATAAAGATCTACTTTTATGTGAAACGTACTATCAATTATTTTATTGGATGTTTGTTTTGCTTTTTTTTCTAAATTCAAGAAAATACTATCTTCAACAGTCAATTTCCGTTCTACTTGAATATCATCTGGTAATGCGGAGCTTTTTATCCAAATAGCTATGCTACACACGACAAGTCCGAGTGCAATTACCCCAAGGCCGAGCCCAATAATCCATTTTTTGCGTAATTTACTCATTCCAATTTCCATCGAAAAACTCTCGACATACAAATTACAAAAAAACGTTGTCAATTGCCAATACGAAATTTATATGAGCTCCAAAATTGGGCCTTCATCGCAAAAACATGTCCCTGTTTTTTTGTGAATCATGCATCTTGGATTTTTGTACTTTTTTGCTTCAGGGGATATTTCTTCATCGAATTTACAATAGTTTCCATAGCCTTTTTCGTTGGAAATGGCGTTATAGCATTTGGTTATGGATTTGTCGTGTGACTCATGAGAATCAATTTTTGTTTTTATGTTGAGCGTATCGCCTCGACCATACTGATCTTTATATACAAGTTTCCACGTAAATATTGCGCCTTTGTTTGTTTTTAAAGAATTGTTGAAAATTTGGTAGTCGTAAGTTTGCAGTTTTTCAGGAATTTGTTCAAACCTATAACGTCTGTATTCCCTATATGCGTCTTTTCTAGGCTTTGTGATACATTTGTTTTCTGTATCAATTCTTGTGTCGTTTTGGATTTGTACGAATTTTGGGGTCGGCTCAATTCGAGCCGTGGGGTAGTCGATCGTCCATGTTAGAAAATCGGGGAGTCCTATGGGGTCAAGACTGTTTTTTTACAGTTTTTTTTAGGTCTTGGTTTACTGATTTGGTAGATGTTTCATTCAAACTTTGTCGTTATATCGAGCGTGTCGCCGCGATTATATTGATCTCTATAGACAAGTTTCCACGTGAGGGTAGAACCTTTGTAAGATCGAAGCGAAATGTTGAGAAATTGATATGTGAAATATTCTTTCCTCTCTGGTAACGATTCATAATAGACACTACAATCATCAATATATCCGAAAGATGTCACTGTCCTATAATCTTGATTAAAATAACATACCTCATTGCCGGTGTCGTCTGTTTTTTTGTGTGTGGAATAGTAATCCTCGAAATTATAAACAGGTTTCAACATAAAATTATCGGGAAGTCCAATAGGTTCTAAACTGTAATTTGATGAATAAAATAGAATATGGGTACAAGGTTCTCCTGGTAACGATGAAAATAAATTTGCTACGGAATCGCGATCAAATTCAGGAATGCGAGCCATAGGAATGTAATTGGTGATGGCGTCCTTCCCAAAATTCAAGTTTATAAAAGTTGTATCATAAATTTCAATTCGATCTAAAACTGGAAGAGAAAATCTTGAAGAAAAGGTTCCGCAACTAGGTGTTTCGTGGGTGTTATTGCAAGAAAATGTTGAATCTTCAATATGGCATGATTTCCAGAGGGTCGTATCCCCTTTGTAATTAAGAACTCGATATAGCGTTAAAGGCGTGTGTTTTGATTTGTCGAGGAATGTATTATTTAGAGAACTGTTAATGATTTCGAGTGCACTTGTCGAGCTGTCGGTTGGAATAGCCGAATCCTCATTCGTTGTGTCAGTGACGTTTGTTTGGCTGATGATGTTTTTCTTCTCAATGCTCGGTGCATTGACTTTGGGGTTTGCGCACGAAAACAAGAACGCAATGCAAACCAGCACGAATAACAATAATTTAATTTTCATTCCAATACTAGCGAACGAAGTGTTGTTTTTCAACAATAAAATACAAAAAATGGGTATAAGAATACCAATAAAGGCAGATGAGACGTTTAATCCGTTCTGATTATTTATCAGGAAAATTTTAAAGCGTAGATGCCGACGGCACTGAGCCAGAGCAGGATTCCTGAATAAATACCGCCGAGCAAATCGTCTGCCATCACGCCCCAAGCGCCGGGGAGTTTTTCCATTTTATGGATGCCGAGCGGTTTTAAAATGTCGAAGAATCGGAAAAGCCCGAATGCGACTGCAAGAATCCAAGGTTGCGCGATAATGAATTCTAATGGGACAAAGGCGAGCGCCATAAAAATCCCGCAGACTTCGTCGATGACAATCCAGCCGGGGTCTTCGGTGCCGGTATCCTTCATCGCTTTCTTCACGAATGGGATGGCCGCAAAAAAGACGAATAGGGCGGCGTTGATAAAAAATGGTTCTATAAAAAATCCATCCCAATAAAAGCTAAAACAAGGAATTGACCATTCGGTAGTCCTTGACCAGGACGGATCGCTTAGGAGCAAAATGACAAGGGCCATGGGGTAGGCGACAATTGCTGCGGCTAGGCTTCCCATGGTGCCGGGGGCTTTCGGACTCATTCCCGAGCCGAAAAACGTCACGACGAGGGCTGTTAATTTGTCCGTCTTTCGCCATTCGTGCGGAACGCGTTTCTTGCCGTATTTTTCTTTAAGTTCTTGTCGATTCATTGTTAGGTATTAGGTGTTAGGTTTTAGGGATTAGGAGTTAGACTATGGGCTATGGGCACGGAGCTATAGCTCCTATGAGGTCGCTTCGCTTTGAGGTTGCCTTGCTTTGCAAGGCATTGAGCTCTTCTTATTACAATTGCCCATACCCCAGAGGCACAACGTGCCGACTTCACACCTCATCCCCCTACCTCTGGCCACGGTGCTTCGGCGAGTTCCTTTTCCTTTTCTTCGGCGGCGGTGCGTTTTTCGTGCCAGCGTTCGAGCTGTTCCTTGAAGGCGGCCCGTAATCGTTCCATGCCGATGTTCTCTTTGGCGCTGATTTGGATTGCTTCGGGGTAGTTCTGCAAAAGTTCCGTGCGGCGCGCTTCATCGGCAACTTCGACCTTGTTGAAAACGCGCAGGCGAGGCGTGTCTTTGTCGATGATGCTTTCGAGCGTCTTGTGCGTGACTTCAAGATGCTCGCGGTAATCCGGAGCGCTTCCGTCAACGACTTCCAAGATGCAGTCCGCATGGGCGGCAACCCCAAGCGTGCTCTTGAACGTTTCAATCAAGTTGTGGGGGAGCTTGCGGATGAATCCGACGGTGTCGCTCAAGATGATGTTTTCGCCATCGAGGAATAGCTTTCGCGTGGTACTGTCGAGTGTCGCAAAAAGTTTGTCTTCAACATAAACGTCGGCACCTGTCAAGCGGTTTGTGAGTGTCGATTTTCCGGCGTTCGTGTAGCCGACGATGCCAACTTGGAAAATGTCGTTGCGCTTGTCGGCCTGTTGCTCGCGGGCGTCTTCGATTTTCTCCAGTTTTTTCTTGAGTTCCTGGATGCGTTTGCGGATCATGCGACGGTCTGTTTCGAGCTGCGTCTCGCCCGGCCCCTTGGTGCCGATGCCGCCATTGTGCTGGCGGCAAAGGTGCGTCCACGCACCGGTGAGACGCGGCATCATGTACTGCAATTGCGCCACTTCGACCATCAAACGGCTTTCGGCGGTAACTGCATGTTTTGCAAAAATATCGAGAATAAGCCCTGTGCGGTCGAGAACCTTGATTCCCGGCATGCGTTCTTCGAGATTGCGAACCTGCGAACCCGAAAGGTCATCGTCAAAAACGACCATCTTTGCATTGTCTTCTTCGAGCGCGCGCTTGACTTCGTTTACCTTGCCTTCGCCAATGAGCGTTGCCGGGCTAAAGTTCTGCACTCGCTGCAAAAAGCTCCGCGTGACGTATGCACCTGCCGTCTCGGCAAGCCGCCCGAGTTCAGCGAGCTGTTCGCCTGCAAGCCATGGACGAACTTTAGGCGTGGCGATGCCCACTAGAATGCAACGTTCCTGTTCTTTCTTGTTTTCGACGGGCTTGATACCTTTTTTCCTATCTTCCATATTCCTCAAAAAATAAACGGCATTAAATGTCCCGTTGCGTCGAATGGACGTTCTCTATGCAACAGAACGTTAAAAATATATCAAAAAATTAATGTTCCAAGATGCTTATTTTTGGGTATTTTACTCTGGTGCGGCTTGCATTTTGTAATGATTTGATTTACATTTAAATTGTGGATGCAATGGCCTTTTTTAGGAAAGGTTTTAGGCACGAATTTTATGTTGGATGGTATTTGTGTCGGATTCTAATTTGCAACGCCTCTAAAGGAAGAGTATGAAAAAAAATATCTGTTGTGGTTTAGGTATGGCACTTGCTTTTGCTGCAGTTGCCCATGCTCAAGATTCATACCACAAGATAAGCAAAGTTGGCACCGAAGAAAATCAGTCTTTTGATATTCTTCTGGATGGTAAATCTGCGACTAAGGCAAAGAAAGGGGATTGGCCGGAAGTATCCCCAATTGTTCCTGATGGAAAAATGTTCAAGGGCTATACGCTCTATGACAAATACGGTGAAAAAGCTGAAGAGCAAGTCATAACGACGACAGAAATAAAAGAGATGCGCTTCCTTATGCCGGACCATGAGGTTTTTGTAAAGGCTTCGTACGAATCTTTGCGCTACTATATTAATGCCATCAAGACAGAGCATGGGAGCGTTTCATATTCTTTCAGTGACCGAATGGATATCAGGGACCGCACCAAGCCAACATTCAAGGTGACAGTGACTCCGAAAGCCGACGAAGGCTACAAGCTTTCTTCAATCAAGGTCAGCAAATACCTCGATGCGGCAACGACGGTGACATGTGCGAAAGCGGAAGCGGCTGCTCCGGCTGGGCCGGGTATGCTTCCTGTGGCAAGTGAAGGCAGCTGTGTTTTTGAAATGCCCAATTTCGATGTCGATATCACGGCGACGTTCGTTGCGGATAGCGTCGATTTGCCTATAGTGGATTTGAAGGATTCTAAGTTTAGGTTAAAGTACGAATTGGATGGCGGTAAGCTTCCTAAAGATGCTGCAAAGTCTTTTGCTTGTTCCGAAATCGCAAAACTCCCGACTCCGACGAAGGAGGGTTTTGATTTTGTCGGATGGTCGTTTGAAAACAAGCTGTCCAATACCTATTATGCTTTGGATCGTCTCGATGGAACGCTTTGCTCCGATACGACGCTTTATGCTATCTGGACCGCAGCGGGTACTTGCATGGAACAGACTGCAATTGCCATCGAAGGCGACGCGAAATCGCCGGTTTGCTCGTCGAATATAAGGTGCGCCTTGATTCACAGCAACAAGGCAAATCAGGATTCCGTCTGCAACGGGGTTGTGTGGATTTCGGATACGAGCATTTTGCCAAGCTCTAGCAGCGTAGCATCGAGTTCAAGTGTAACATCGAGTTCTAGTATCGCGTCGAGCTCAAGCGAAAAGGCTTCTTCAAGCAGCTCTGTCGTAGAGTCTAGCTCCAGCGTAGTTGTCGAATCGTCCAGTGCAGCGGTGTCCAGTTCTTCGAAAAAGCATTCTTCCAGCAGCGCAAAGACTGAGTCCAGCTCTTCTGAAAAGCATGCATCTAGCAGCTCGAAAACGGAATCCAGTTCCTCGGAAAAGACATCTTCCAGTAGCTCGAAGGACAAGTCCAGCTCTTCGGCAACGTCTGCCTCCAGCAGTGCCGACGTGGCTTCCAGTTCCTCGGAAAAGACATCTTCTAGCAGTTCGAAGGAAAAATCCAGTTCCAGTGAAACTTCAGCTTCCAGCAGTGCCGACGTAGCCTCCAGTTCCTCGGAAAAGCCTGCTTCCAGTAGCTCAAAGCCTGAATCCAGTTCTTCCGAAACACCTGCATCAAGTAGCTCGAAAACGGAGTCGAGTTCTTCTGCGGCCTCTCAGAATACATATTACAAGATAACTAAGGTGGGTACAGAAGAAAACCAGTCTTTTACTCTTGTTTTGAATGGTACGACTGTAACGGAAGCGAAGCAGGGGGATTGGCCGGAAATTTCCCCGATTGTTCCTGAAGGAAAGAAATATAAGAGCTTTACGCTTTATGATGAATATGGCGATACTCCCGAAGAGCAAAAAGAACGTACGACCGGAAAACTTGGAATGCGCTTCTTGATGCCTGACCATCAAGTCTATGTGAAGGTTACGTATGAACTGGATGTAGCTTCTAGCAGCTCGGCTGTTGGATCGAGTTCTGCGGCAAAACCATCTTCCAGCAGCACGAAAATCGAATCGAGTTCTGCTGCTAAGCCTGCTTCCAGCAGCGTGAAGGCTGAATCGAGTTCTGCATCCAAGCCTGCGTCTAGCAGTGCAAAGGCCACGTCTTCGAGCGGTAAGAGCGAAGCTTCGTCTAGCTCTAAGGCTAAGTCTTCTAGCTCTGTCGAAACGGTTGTAGAAGCTGTCAAAACAGAAGACGATTTGCCGAACTGCACCGAAAAACGTGAAGGCGTAACGTATTACATTTCGGATCTCAAGAAGATTTACATTTGCAAGGATAAGAAATGGACGAAGTTTGACCCGAACGGAATTCCTGTGGTTGCACGTGCGGCAATGTTCTCGGCTGTTGCGAATGGCCGTAGCATCCAGGTTTCTGGTGCAAAGGTCGGTTCTCAAGTGAACTTGTTGGACATGCAAGGCCGTGTGGTGTATAGCGGTAAAGCTGATGCCGCAAACTTCACGATGAACTTGGTTCGCAGCGGGACATTTGTGCTCCGCATCGGCACGCAGCAGAAAGTGGTGAATATCCGCTAAGTTTTATAGACCTCATTGGGAGACCTCGCTTTGGTGGGGTCTTTTTTTGTATAAATTAGAAAATTTTCACTAGTTACTTTGTTACAATACATACTAAAATTAAAAATTGGCGATTTAGTATGTAAAAAATGATGCAAATGAGGCGTTTTATGGAGGATTTTCTCTTTTTGGGGCTGAAAATCTCTAAAAAACTTCAAAATAAGGCGTTTTTCTTAAAAAAATTACATACTAAATTCAAGGAAAATTTTTTTAGTATGTAAGGCTAGAAATGCAAAAATCTAAATTACATACTGATATAAAAAAAACTTCTTTTAGTATGTAATTTGACTTGGATTCGCGTAGCGGGTTCCTTGTTTTTAGTGGACAGCAGTGTCTGAATTTGTAAATTGAGTTCATGATTAAGAGGCATGTTAATAAAATTCTTCTTTGCGGTTTAATTTTGAGTATCGCTTTGCTGCTGTACCATTTTAATGAATTTGATTTTTATTATGTCAAGCATCCGCATTCTACAGAACTTGCTGCATCGTATGGATTGCCTTCTTTGCATAGCGTTGAGAAATATAAATGGCTCGATTCAACAGCGACAGATGACGAATGGGAAGAAGAACAAGTTCAAAAAGAAAGAGTCTTTCGTTTTATAGACGTAACTGTAGAACGAGTAAATCTTTATTCGTACCGTCAGAATTTGCTGGATTCATCGAATAGCGAAATGACTTTGTGCGCAAAAGAACCGCTGGATGGCTTTATTCCGCACTGCGTTAAGCGAAAAGGCCCCAATAAAATCTTGGACAACTATTTGAACGAACATCACTCTGAAATTTGCGAAATTCCCAGTGTTCGTAAAGTGAACCATGCGAAAAATTTTTTTGAAATTCACTTTGATTATCGTTTTGACACAGGATCCTTTAAGGTGGAATATGCCGATATGTTCTGCATGAATTTTATTGGTATTGAAGTCGGCAAATATGATAATTACATGGTGAACCGTCTCTTGCAGACCTTATATGATTTAAAAGATGAAATGAAAGACGCTTGGTAATCCTCTGATTTTTCTATCTCTCGTCTCCTCATAGAGGATAACTCAACTAAGGTGCTAAAGCACCAAGTTTCGTAAATCTAGTCTCTCGTCTAAATTCTATATTTACCCCCCGTCAGGGCCTATCTTTGTTAGACGAAAGGACGCCCGCTAGGGCGGGCTACAGACGAAAGACGAAAGAAAAATGCATAAATAAACATTTTTTATACAAGAATAACTTTCATCTTTCGTCTTTCGTCTCTCGTCTTTTCTAAATTTGCTCGCATAAAAATCAAAAGGACTCTAAAATGGCAAAGAAAGTTCAGGATGCCCTCAAGGACATCATCTCCCTCTGCAAGCGCCGCGGTTTCATTTTCCCCGGCTCCGAAATTTACGACGGCCTCGCCAATACTTGGGACTACGGTCCGTATGGCGTGGAACTCAAGCGCAACATCAAGAACCTCTGGTGGAAGAAGTTCGTGACTTCCCGCCACGATGTGCTTGGTCTCGATAGCTCTATTCTTTTGAACCCCCGCGTTTGGAAGGCTTCTGGCCACGTGGGTAACTTCTCTGACCCGCTCGTGGACTGCCTCGCTTGCCACGAACGTTTCCGCGCTGACCAGCTCCTCGAAGAAAAACTCGGCGAAGGCTGCTGCGCTGGCAAGAACTTTGACGAAGTCCACCAGATGATGGTCGATAACAAGATCGAATGCCCGACTTGCGGCAAGACCGATTGGACAAAGCCGCGTGCTTTCAACCTCATGTTCCAGACTGAAATTGGTGTGATTGAAGGCGAAGGCAACAAGGTCTATCTCCGTCCGGAAACCGCTCAGGGTATCTTTGTCGATTTCCGCAACATTGTCGATAACGTCCGCCCGCGCATTCCGTTCGGTGTCGGCCAGATCGGTAAGTCTTTCCGTAACGAAATCACTCCGGGTAACTTCATCTTCCGTACTCGCGAATTCGAACAGATGGAACTTGAATTCTTCTGCGAACCGGGTACCGAACTTGAATGGTACAACTTCTGGCGTAAGTACTGCTTCGACTGGCTCGTGAACGATCTCGGCGTGAAGAAGGAAAAGCTCCGCCTTCGCGAACATGCCAAGGAAGAACTTTCTCACTACTCCAACGGCACCACCGACATCGAATACGAATTCCCGTTCGGCTGGGGCGAACTCTGGGGTATTGCATCTCGTACGAACTACGACCTCACGCAGCACCAGAACGAATCCAAGGTCAAGCAGGAATACATCGACCCGGTCCAGAACAAGCGCTACATCCCGTACGTTGTGGAACCGTCTCTCGGTGTGGAACGTTTGCTCCTCGTGCTTCTCTGCAACGCTTACGAAGTCGAAAAGCTCGAAAACGACGAACGTACTGTGCTCCACTTCGATCCGAAGGTTGCTCCGGTCAAGGTTGCCGTGCTTCCGCTCGTGAAGAAGGGCAAGGTCAAGGAAAAGGCCGAAGAACTTTACCAGAAGCTCCTCAACCGCTGGAACGTGGAATACGACGAAACGCAGTCCATCGGTAAGCGCTACCGCCGTCAGGACGAACTCGGTACGCCGTTCTGCGTGACTGTTGACTTCGACACGGTGGGCGAGGGTGAATCCGATCCGGCAAAGCTCGGCTACGTGACGGTTCGCGAACGCGACTCCATGAAGCAGGAACTCGTCGCTATCGACAAGCTCGAAGCTTACCTCTTCGAAAAGCTCGGCTGCTAAGGTTAGACGAAAGGACGGTCCTGTGGACCTACAGACTAGAGACGAAAGAATTATAATGGCGCTTCGCGCATTGTATAATTGATTTATCCCTCGTCTTTCGTCTCTCGTCTCTTGTCTAAAAAGAATCCGTTCGCGGGTTCTTTTTTTGTATATATAATAAGCGAGTGTTGGATGTTTTGGGGAATATGCTATATTTTATTAAAATTGATATAAGATAAAATTATGAAAGTACAACATTTTATTCCTATCGTTTGTTCTGTGTTGATTGGGTGCCATACTGATAGTGGCGTCAATCCTCCTCCATACTCTACGAGTCGTATTCCCTCTTATAAGTGCGATTATAGGGGTGATTTGCCTGATTGTGATGAAAAAATGGAAGGGATTGTTTTTGCCGTACGGGCGTTTAGTTCAGATAAACTTTTCGTTTGCTCCGATAAAATGTGGATATACCTTAGGGATGCCTCCAAGGAGGAGACTGATGCTGTTCCTAAGTATACTCCGGTAGCCGAAAAGGGATCTGAAATCCTAGTGGAAAAAGGCTATGTTGTAGATCACCGTGACGGGATTACATATCGTACAGTGAAAATTGGAAATCAGGAATGGTTTGCCGAGAACTTGGAATACGGGTATTCTAGTTATGAAGATTACAACGGTATTTGCTTTATGACGTCTGGGAGCAGAGGCTGCTTGTATACTTGGAGAAATGTAATGAATGCGGACTTGTCTCCAGATGATCTTTGTCCGAATGGCTTCCACGTACCCTCTAAAGATGATTGGGAAATTTTGATTAAAAAAGCTGGCGGCTATGAAAATGCGGGTCTAGCGCTTCAGGCAAATGACGGTATATCGAAAGACTCCTATAGTTTTTCCATTTATCCATCGGGCTACTATGATTCTGACGCCTCTTATTCTAGGGATCGGTATTCGTTAGCGGATACTTTTGCTCCGTTTTGGACATCGACATTTACCAGTTCTTCAAATGCTTATGCCGTATTGTTCAATCAAGATGATCCTCAAGTCAGAATACAAAGAGAACATATCTCCGATGGTTACGCCATTCGCTGCCTAAAGGACTAATTATGAAATTTGTTGAAAGTTTATTTGCTATTGCGGCCTTGCTTGTTTTCTCGGCATGCAGCTCTACTCCGCACACTCTTGTTGGAAACCCGGTAAATCCGAAACCGCTTTCTAAAGAAGATTTGGTTCGCATTGTCGATGCCACTGAAATCCCTGTTGTTCCTGAAAATAGCACCTATTTGGGAACGATGCAGACAGAACCTTCTGCTGATTGTTCTGTTGAAAATACCGCTGAGCTGCTGGTTGAAAAAGCGCGCTCGCTGGGGGCTAATATGGTTTACATTAAAAATGTAAAGACTATTAATTTTATTTATTCGAATGGTATGATGACAATGTCAAGAATTTGCAAAGTTGCATTGGTGGATTACTTTAATGTCGAAGAATGGGGTGCAAAATGAAAAAATTGATTTTGGCTGCATCTCTTGTTCTTTCTGTATCTGCATATGCCACAAGCGACAAATCCTTTGGAATGAGTGATTTTGAACGCTCGTTGATGGGTGAAAATAAATCTGATGCAAGTATTGACTCGTCTAAAGTAGAAGCGTCGTCTTCTAGTGATTTTGAACAATCCCTCATGGGGCAAAGTAGTTCTGAAATGGAGCCTGTTTATAGGGCCCGTGAAGACTTGCTTGATGCAATCAGGAATAAGGATACTGCTACGGTTTCCTTGAAGGTCGCGCAACTCGAAGGTATGCAAACTCATTCGATAATACCTTTGCACGATACCGAAAAATTATGTTTTTACAAAGATCTTAAAATGTATCGGGCTTTGCTTAAAATGCTCGTCCATCATTATAAGTCTGCATATGAATTCGATAAAACCGTAAATGCCCAACGTGCTGAAAATGATGGCCTCATGGTTTATACAAAAGATTATCTTGAAAAGCACAAGATGTCGAACCATGATTATCAGGACATTGAATCCAATGTAAACAGGTCTGATTTGAGCGAAGCTGAAAAAAGCGAATTGAAGCTTTTGATGAATCTTCATTTTGCATATAAGGATGACTCTGACAATGCTTCTGTCAGAAATTATGCGAAAGAATTTGTTGATAATTTCCCGGATCATCCTGATGCTTCATGGGTGAAAAAGAGTATTCTTGATCCCCTGAATAGAATGGACGTGAGCGATTTGTATTATTCGGATCGCGCTGAGAAAAAGGAATCTGTCATTGAAAATAAATTATACACGGGCGGCTTTGGCTTAAATCTTTATTTAAGTCCTGGATTGGGCTTTGGCTTTGGAAACTACTATCGTGAGGATCTTGTAAAACCCGAAAGCTATCCGATTAACTTTGAACTTTATCTACAGATTCGTCGTGTTTCCGTTTCTTTTGAAATGATCAATTCGGGTCATGAAGGTCTTATAAACTTTGGTTTTTCTTTTGGCTTTGTTGCTTATGATAGCCGGTATCTGAAAGTTCGCCCGTATTTAGGTTTTGCGGGCAGCATGTTTAATGGTACAGTTGTAAATCCGTATTATTTCCCCAAAGATAGTGACTATGGCCTTTCTCCTAATGAATCGTTTGAACATTGGGATATGGGTTCTGCGATTACGATCGGGGCGAATGTCGATTTTAAGTTTGGCACGGCGTATCTGTTTCTTTCAAATTCAAAACTGGTGTCGTTCTCGATCGTTGGCAAGGTCGGGCTGTCCTATCTCGATTTGAGTGATGGAGAACCTCTTGTGCGAGGCTCTGGCTTGGACGCATTTTTTGCCATTGGCTTAGGCGTTTATTTCTGGTAAATCATTATGAAAAAAATTCTAGTTGCAATTTCCCTGTTGCTTGCTTTTGGTGGAGCGTTTGCAAATCCATCTAAAAAAGAACTCTTCTCCCGTGCTCGTGATGCGTTAAAGACTTCGCTTGAACAGCAGGATTACGAACGGTCAAGGCAGGCTATTGAATACCTTAAGGCGAATCTTGACGAGGGGGCGCCTTTATGGGATTTTGAAGAGTACCTTGCGCTTATGGAAATGGGCGAATATGATGAAGGTATCGATATTTACGCCAATGCACGTCGCATTGTGCTTGATACTTCTTATCATCCAAAGCAGAAAGTTCGTGTCAATCCTGAAGACGACCCTCTTCATCTCTATCTTTATCGTGCGTTCAGTCCGTTCAACAAGACTGTTGCCGATTCCATTGTGAATGTTGTTCAAAACTCCAATGCCAAAGAGGAAAACAAGGAGCTTTTTACAACGCTTATTTACGCAGAACTCATTGTTGGCTTGCGTACTTACAGGTTCAATGACGGTAGCGGGTTTGCATATAGGGTTATCGCCGATACGATGGCCGCAGAAGACTTCCTGAATCATGCGAAGAGCTATATCCGCAAATATTCGCATACTGTTCATGCTCAGTATTTGAAAGATCAGGTCGTTCCTTTTGTCCAGAACTACATGGATAAACAGAGAGAATTCCGCAGAGATCCTATTGCGCACAAGTACTATACTAGCGGATTTGGAATATATCTGGGTTCTTGGCTTGGATTTTTGTGTGGTGAAATTTCTGATGTTGCCGAAACGGAAATGGGCACTCCGTTCCAGGCTGAAGTTGAATTCCGGGTGAAACGGATTTCGCTTTCGGCGTTCTTGCAATTGGGCATGATTGTTAGATATAAAGAGACTAACAGCAAGCTGGATCGTTTTTATGATGATGATGATGATAATGATACCGTTGATGAGACGTTTGGTGTAACCGTTGGCTTTACGGCTTACGATTCTCATTATTTGCGCGTGGAACCGTTTGTGGGTGTCGGCGCAACTTACATGCCTTCAATGGAAAATGAGAGATTTGGCGAATATTCTATTGGACCAGATTGGATTATTGGATCGAATGTTGATTTCCGATTCTTTGCTACGAATCCCTCGCGTATAGGGGCTATATCAACGGCATGGGTTTTGCGCTTTAAGTACAAGATTATGTTTGGTACGGCTGAAAGCAGCACGGTAAGCAATGGTGGCGAATATTCTCCTAAATATGGAGCCGTTCATCAGGAATTTGGCCTTTCACTTGGCTTTAACTTGTGGTAAATGGGGTTAAGCTATGTACTACCTGATGCTCTTGCTTGCGATAGTCTGTGAAACTGCAGGAACGACGCTTCTGAAATTCTCGGAACAGTTCACGCGCCTTGTCCCGACGGTAGCTTCGCTCATTTGCTATATCGCTGCGCTATATTTCTTGAGCGTGTGTTTAAAAGCTATCCCGATTGCTGTGGCTTATGCGATATGGTCTGCGCTTGGGGTTGCTTTTATAACCGTAATCGGAATTGTAGCGTTTAAGCAGGTGCCGGATATTGGAGCTTATATTGGCCTGATCCTGATTGTGTCGGGTGTCGTTGTGTTGAACCTGTTTTCTAAAATGGATGTGCATTGATGAATCGTATAGCTCTTTTCGCGATTGCGGGAGTCTTTTCAATCGTTGCTTGTAGCGATGAAAATGCTCCCATTGTGTGGAATGTCGCGGAATCTTCGTCTAGCGTGACTGTTGCGGAGTCTTCGTCCGGGGCGGAATCACCTTCTAGTAGCTCAGAAAATATCGCGGAATCCTCGTCTTCCGCAAGCGCACCATCATCTTCAAGCGAATCTGCTGCTGACACGGTCTGGCATCAGGCGAATCTTACCTGGTATACCTCCTGGCCGGAACCGGGTAGCGAAGAATGCATCGAATACAACGGCTGCACCTGGGCCGGCTACTTTGCTGGCGTTGAAGGCCAAATGACCGAAGAGTGGGTGAGCCAGCACAACATCATTGCTGTTCACGAAAAGGACTGGAATCAGTATAAGCTTAAGACTTTCAGGCTCCGTATGAACGGCTCCACGATTGACGCCGTGGTTTATGATATGTGCTCCGATAGCGACTGCGATGGCTGCTGCACCGAAAATGCCGGCGATATCGGATTCCTCATCGATATCGAAAAGTACACCCGCGAGCGCTTTGACGGCAATGGCGACGGCGTTGTGGAATGGACCTGCTTGGATTGCGAGTGATTATGAAGTTGAAAACATTAAGTCGTTATTCGATTGTTTCTGCCTTTGCTTTCGCAGCTGTTTCTTTCCTTGCCTGTGGAGGCGAAGTTATAAATGGCGAAAATTTGGGCTGCCCAGAAGATGTTGTTTGCGATACGACGTTCGTGAATACCAAGGCCTATAGCTTTGTGTATTTCTCTGGCAAAGACAAATTGGATACGGTAACCGCGACAACCGATAAAATGTCCTGCAATCTTTGGAAGGGATATTTTGAATGTACCTTAAAGAAAACGTATTCGACTTGCAGAGTTGTGTATTCAAAAGCAGAAGCGTCCGTTAAATCGGATGACGAACCGGTAACTCACCAGAAGGTGGAAATTAAGCGTGGTGATACAACTTACATCAATTATGGCAAAAATCGACTGATGGATTATATTCCACCTTATGTAGAAATTCCAAAATTTGATTCGAAAAAGCTGAAAGCCGCCTTTGATACAGTAATTGTTGAACCGACGAGTTATGAATCCGAAAAGTTAAAGGGTGAATCCCGCAAATTTATTGATGCATACTATATAGAATACAGTGGCCTGCCAGATTGGGTGTATGTTTCAAAAAATTCAGGGCAGTTACTCGTGCTAGATGGAGAAGATGGTACGCGTAAAGCGGATACGACGTTTATTTCGGATGGACTTTATTTCATTGAAATGTCTAGCTGTACAAAAACAGTGTATATCGATTATCCGAAAAAATTAATAGCTTATCAGTCCTATGTGAATGTCTATGCCGATTCAACGGAATTGCCGCGAAAGGATACTACGGTCAAGTGGATGGCTCATTACTCGGATATGTATGGCACTGAAGATTCTTTGCAAGTCAAAACTTTGTTTAAGATAAAGCGGAAGAAGTAAAAGAAAAAGCCGAATGAAGTTGTCTCATTCGGCTAAATTTTTACTGATGTAACTAATTTGTTTAGATTAATTTGTTTAGGTTAATTTGTTCTAAACTACTCCCATTCAATCGTTCCGGGCGGCTTATGCGTGACATCATACCATAGAGAACCAGCACCTTCTGCTTCGAACTTGCGCCAGAGACCGGCGAGCATGCCCTGGTCAATTTCGGCGAAGTTTGCGGTCATGGCTTCGGTGGAATTCACCGGGCGCATCACGATGCAGGGCTTGTTTGCCGTGCGGAGCGGGACGAGCACGACCGGCATCTGCCAAATCTTTTCGTACAAGTCGTTTGCCTGCAAGAATTCAGTACAAATGTTGTCGAACATGCGGAGCGTATCAAAGTTTTCGCGAGTGGCGAACTGCTCGACTAGCTTCGGATCTTCATCAGCGACACTGCCGATCTGGTAAATCACGCGGTTGATGGCCTTGAAGCGGTTGGCAAGTTCCGTAGAGAACTTTTCGCAGTCCTTCCAGCTTAAGCCCGGAGTCGTGATGAGGAACGGC
>JAEEGG010014043.1_pt1 | contig 17021 bp, 14 predicted proteins | sample 9134161 | NCBI WGS metagenome assembly JAEEGG01 (sample SAMN16246543, study PRJNA631951) | gut metagenome | biome: gut microbiome; feature: rumen; material: CR-attached | host: Bos | place: Iran: Karaj | collected 2018-10 | reverse complement strand
CCCCCCGCTTCCCCGGCGAAGCCGCCGCCGACCGCGACGCCCTGCAAGCCCGCCTCGACACCCTCCAGCAGACCGTCGGCCAGACCCGCGAACGCCTCTCCGCCGACGACGCCACCCGCGCCGAAGCCGCCCGCCGCTCCGCCGCCGCCGACCGCGCCGTCCTCGAAGAAGCCCGCTGGTTCACCCTCAACAACTGGCTCGGGCAGGCCGACGGCGCCGCCTTCCGCGCCTACGCCCAGGGCATCACCCTGCGGCTCCTCCTCGACCGCGCCAACCCGCACCTCGCCGCCATGACCTCCGGCCGCTACCAGATGGTCTGGCCGCCCGACACCACCGACCTTCTCCCGCGCATGCTCGACCGCCACCAGGCCAACGCCGTGCGCCCCGTCTCCAACCTCTCCGGCGGCGAGCGCTTCCAGGTCTCCCTCGCGCTGGCGCTGGGCCTCTCCGACATGACCTCCCGCACCCTGCGCCCCGGGACCCTCTTCCTCGACGAAGGCTTCGGCACGCTCGACGAACACGCCCTCGACACCGCCCTCGACACCCTCGAACGCCTGCAGGAAGACGGCCGCACCGTCGGCGTCATCTCCCACGTCAAGGAACTCGCCGAACGCTTCGGCACCCAGATCCGCGTCCGCAAGGCGGGCGGCACCAGCCTCCTCGAAGGCCCCGGCGTCACCCGCCCCGCGCCTCCTGCCGCCACCGCGCCACCAGCTCCGCGACGGCGCGGGCGGTCTCGCGCTCCTTCCCCCGGTACGTGTGGCCCGTGCCCGGAATGACGACGAGCCGGTTGCGGCCCGGCTCCGGGAAGTGCGCCGCGATGTTGCGCAGGAAGCCGACGGGCTCGCCCCCGGCGAACACGTCGAACGAGCCGATCAAAAGGGCCCCGGGGGTCCCGATGTGCGAAACCTGGGAAAACGACTGGAAATTCCCGTGGATGCCCGTGAGGGCGAGCACGACCACATCCGGCGCCGCCTCCTCCGCATCGCGGAACAGCACCCCGTCCAGCACCGTCCCCCGCGACGCGGCCGCCTCCACCGCGACGGGCCCGCCGACCTACGACGAATTCCGCGCCCGCCTCCGCGCGCGTCAGGACGTGCGCACCCCGTCCGACGGCTGCCCGGTGGCGATCGCGCTGCGCGTCTTCCGCGGGCGCTGGAAGGCGGACCTCCTCTACCGCCTCTGCGCCGGCCCGATGGGTTTCGGCGCCCTCCTGCGGTCCCTGTCGCCGGAAGGCCTCACGCGCACGATGCTGGCCGCGACGCTGCGCGACCTGGCGGCCGACGGCGTGGTCGCCCCGACCGAGCGCTACGAAGGCCGCGTCCGCCGCGTCGACTGGTCCCTGACGCCGGCCGGCGAAGACCTCCTCCCGGTCTTTTACGCCCTCATGCTCTGGGGCACCCGCCACGAACGCCCCTGACGGGTGCCCGCGGCCGCTTTCGATAGCCACCGATTGCACTCGAGCCCCCGGTGGCCCCCAGAGACCGCAAAACCATCCAGCCATCAAGCACAAATTTAACCATCAAAAATCCACAAATCTTCACAATACCCTTGACGGGAACGACCGTTTTCCCCAGAATGGGTGCATGAAAGCCAAGCATTTCGATTACCGCCCCCGTCTGGCAGACGCCCAACTCGCATTCAAGTTGCAAACCTTCGGTGCAACGGTCATTGTCGGCCCCAAGTGGTGCGGGAAATCAACCACGGCGCAGCAACAAGCCCGAAGCGTCCTGATGCTGCAGGATCCCGACCTGCGGGCTTCGCTGCTGGAGACGGCCGCCGTCAAGCCCTCCCTGCTGCTCAAAGGCGACCGCCCCCGTCTGCTGGACGAATGGCAGGACGTGCCGGCTCTTTGGGATGCCGTCCGCCTGGCCGTGGATGCCGAACGGGGCCAGGGACTCTTCATCCTCACCGGATCGGTCTCCTTGGATCCGAAGGCGGTCCGACACAGCGGCACGGGCCGCATTTCGCGCCTCCGGATGCAACCGATGAGCCTCTTCGAAAGCGGCGAATCCAATGGCGCCATATCGCTCCGCGCCTTGTTCGCCGATCCGGGGCTCGACATCGACGGCATCCGGACAACGCTTTCGCTCGACGAACTCGCCTTCGCCGCGTGCCGCGGCGGTTGGCCGGCCGCGTTGGACCTCGGGACCGATGCCTCGCGCCTGGCCGTCGCCAAGGACTATGTCGCGAATCTATGCGAAACGGATGTTTCGGCGGTGGACGGCGTCCAGCGCAATCCGGCCCTGGCCCGGGCCATCCTCCGCTCCTACGCGCGGAACCTGTCCACCTTGGCCTCGACAACCAGCCTCCGCAAAGACGTCCTCTCGACGGCGGAGAGCCTTTCCCCGACCACCCTCGATTCGTATCTCAACGCATTCCGGAAACTCTTCGCGATCGAAGACGCCGACGCCTGGTGTCCATCCATCCGTTCCGCGACCGCCGTCCGCGCCGGGAAAAAACGGGAACTGGCCGATCCGTCGATCGGCGTCGCCGCCCTGGGACTGTCTCCGTCGTCTTTAGTCCGGGACCTGAGAACCTTCGGCTTCTTCTTCGAAAACCTCGCCTTCCGGGATTTGCGGGCGTATTCCTCGGCGCTGGGCGGCACCGTTTCGCACTACCGCGACCGATACGGCCTCGAAGCGGACGCCGTCCTGCACCTGGAGGACGGCCGCTACGCCCTCGTCGAAGTCAAGCTCGGCGGACGCAAGATCGACGAAGGGGCGGCGCATCTCGTCGAATTGCGGGACCTGATCCGGAAACACAACCGGACGGAGGACCAAGTTCCTCTGCGGGAACCCGACCTCCTGCTCGTCGTCACCGGCACCGACATGGCGTACACCCGCCCGGACGGCGTCAAGGTGGTCCCCGCCGGATGTCTCCGCGATTGACCACTCCGGACGGGCGCTCCGCCCGCCATCCCGTTCCGCCATCCACCCGCGAGCGGGCGCACCGCGTCCCGCCCCGCGTCTCCCGTCACTTGTTTCTGCGCCCGCGGCCGCCGCCGTGCGTCGCCTTGGCGTAGAAGCCGGGGATGAGGGAGAGGTCGGAGCCGAACCATTTCTCGGAGATGCGCCGGATGGTGCCGTCGGCGGCCATCTCCAGGAGGGTGGACCAGACTTCGTCGGCGAGGGCCGCGTCGCTCTTGCGGAAGCCGATGCCGTATTCCTCGGGGGCCAGGCCTTCGTCGAGGATCCGGAAGGGCTGCTTTTCGCGCTGGATGGCGTAGTTGGCGACGATGAAGTCCATGACGACGGCGTCCGCGTGGCCGTCCTCGAGCTCCTGGAAGGCGCCGACGCTGATGCTGCGCTCGAGGATTTCCTTGAGGATGCCGCGGAGTTCGGGGGTGTTTTCGAGGGCGTCGAGTGCGGTGGATCCGGCCTGCACGGAGACGACCTTGCCCTTGAGGTCGGGGAAACGGTGGTACGGGGAGTCCTGGCGCACGACGACGACCTGCTCGTTGCGCAGGTAGCCGGGGGTGAAGTGCATGCGTTCGAGGCGGTCGTCGGTGATGGTGCAGCCGGCCCAGACGCAGTCGATGAGGCCCCGGGCGAGGTACTGCTCCATTTCGCGCCATTCGATGACCTTGAGGTTGAGCTGCCACCCGCGGCGCTTGCAGACTTCGCGCGCGAGCTCGATGTCGTAGCCCGTGAAGGTGCCGCTCTCGTCCGGGAAGGCCATGGGCGGGAACGATTCGGTGACGCCGACGGTCAGCTCGGTGCGCACGGGCGCTTCGACCTTTTCTTCGCGGCAACCGACGCAGGCCGCGAGGGCGGCGAGCAACACACCGGCGAGCAGCAACATTCGCTTGGACATCATACGAGCTTTTCTCCGTACAAGGCACCGCCGGCGGGGCGAGCCACGGGCGCACCGGGCCGGCGAGCGTGTTTGTACATTCGCCCCCGCCCCCGCGCAACCCCAAAAAACGCGGCACGCGGCTTCGGCGGACGGGGGACAAGGATGGTTTTCTTTGGAAACGGCCTGCGGGAAAGCCTGCGGAAAAGCCTGCGGCGCAAACACGGAGGATACGGAGGAAGGAGGCACGGAGAGTTTTTTTGGGGGGGAGTTTGCGGGAGGGGCATCCGCGCCCTCCAAACTCTTTGGCAATGTCTTTTGCATGGTACGGCTGGTCCGGTAGGGGCCGACCTCCGGGCGGCCCGTCATGTCCCCCCTGTCGCACGGCCCGCCCGGAGGTCGGGCCCTACCGGGGGGAGCACCCGACAAGAAATCGCAAGGTTTTCACCCGACAACTCCCTTGTCCCGCCACCTTTTCCACCACGGACGCGCGGAAGCGCGTCCCTCCCCGTGGAGAGCCCCCGGGTCGCGCTTCCGCGCGACCTTGCGGCAAGGAAGAGAAAGTATCGCTGCCTCTGGCGCGGAGCTCCCTCCCGCCCCCTCCGTGTCTCCTTCCTCCGCGCGCTCCGTGTTTGCCGCCGCAGGCTTTGTTGGAAACGGACGTTCCAAGTTCCGGGATGTGGAGCCGCGCATGTCGCCTTCCCGCCGTTTCCGCTTGAAACGGGGCGGGGACGTGGTGTAACCATCGCCTTTGCCGCGTGTAAACGGGGTGAACAGGAAAAACCACCCGCCGGAGAATCCGCCATGCCCATCGACATCAACGACGCTTTCATCAACGCGCAGTTCCAGAACTTCGTGGATTTTGCGAGGGGCAAGGGCGCCGGCACGAAGGTCCGCGCCCTCATCGGCAACGACGGGCCGAAGCACACCGTCGGCGCCAAGTCGGAATCCGTGCTCAACAAGCTCTTCTTCCGCGTCCCCTCCAACAAGGCCGTCAACAACGAGGTCCGCACGATTTTCCGGGACTCCGTCGCCCGGATGTTCGGCGGCGAGGAACACATCCCCGCCTCCGTCAAGACCGCCATGAAGCTCGGCGACTACGGCAAGGGCCGCCCCCTGACCGCCCGCCGCATCCTGGCCGTCCGGTCGGCCCTCGAGGAGATCGCCGCCAAGCACGACGACTTCCTCCAGCGGGGCCTGGACAACTACGGCGAACGCGCGAACGGCGCCGCCGCGGACCGCGTCAAGACAGCCTACGCCTGCTGCCACGGCAACGCCGACGCCATGGACGTCGTGGACAAGCACCTCGGCACGATCCTCGAAACCGGCGAAGGCGACCTGCGCAGCGAGCAGGAGGTGCGCCGGCGGGTCGAGGGCCTGGTCGCGAACCTGGCGCAGCTCAAGGCCCTCTCCCGCAAGAACCCCGGCATCTACGTGGCGGGCCGGGAGATGCTCGTCATCCTCGGCAAGCCGGTTCCGCGGGACATCCTCGCCGGCCTCGTGCAGGCGGCGAACCGGGCGCCGCTGAACCTGCTCCGCCGCCTCGACGCGTACTCCAGGGGCATGGAGATCCACAAGGCGCTCCGGCAGTTCTACGACATCCTCCAGGCGGCCCTGGACTCCTCCGGCGCCGCCAAGAAATACGCGGCCGAACCGGATGCGAAGACCACGCTGCGCGCCTTCGTGGGCATGGTCATGCTCTCGCGATGCAGCGCCGCCGCGCTGGGGCGCCTCCGCGACGCCCTGAACGCCCCGACCACCGCCCACCTCTACCGCCTCTACTCCCGCTACCGGAACGGGGAGACCGACGGCGTCCCCCGCGGCGGCGTCTCCGTCCAGACGCTGGAGGGCCTGAAGGACGCGGGCGAAATCGCCGGCAACTTCCTGGAAATGCTCTCCTACTGCGTCCACGAGAACCTCATCCGGGTCACCCCCGGCGCCACGCCGGTGGAAATCGGCGAATGCAACGGCATCCCCGACCTCGAAGCCCTGGGCGGGGACGCCCTCGTCGAAGAAAACCTCTCCCTGGCCCGCGCCATCAACGCCCAGAACGTCGACGCCTACCTCGACGCCACCGTCAAGGGCCAAGGCCAGGCGGCGGACGAAGCCCGGCGCATCGTCCGCAACAAACTGGGCGAATGCAACAACCCGCTCCGGTCCCTCGGCTCGCGGCTCGGCGCCAACGCCGCCGCCATGCTGAACATCACCGTCTGCGGCGAAATGCAGAAACTCGCCGCCGGGCAGGCCAGCCAGTTCGAGCAGGACCTCGCCCTCGGCATCGACGCCACCCTCCAGGACGGCGACCGGACCATCAAGCTCTCCAACGACTTCGCCACCGCCCGCGACCAGCTCGCCCGCTTCGTCACCGGCGACGACACCGCCCGCTACGAAACCCTCCCGCCGCCCGCCCGCGGCAAAGTCCACCTCCTGATGGCCCTCCTCTCCCAGAAAACCGAAAAAGCCGGCGAAAACGGCATCCAATACGCCGTCGCCCCCGAAGAAAACCAGCCCATCTTCGACCTCGGCACCCCGCCCCGCGGAACGGGCCGCGCCACCCGCACCTTCACCATCGAGAAGAAGGACAACGGCGGCATCGACCTCCTCTACGAAGTGGACAAGCAGATCAACTCCTTCGAGGCCCACGACCAACCCGGCGAAAACCTCCCCCTGGCCCCCGAGAGCAGCATCAAGTCCCTCCTCGGCTACAGCCTCGCCGGCAACGAATTCAACCGCCTGGCCAACCTTGACTACACCCCCTACAACGACGACCAGGTTTCCTCCCGCATCAACGAAACCGAGGCCCTCCCCAACGGCACCGTCGCCTGCAAACCGCACGCCCTGTTCCGGGCGCTGGATGCCATGCCGGAGCCATTCCGGATCCAGGCCGACTGCACCCTCGACTTCGAACTCAACCTCGTCCCGGCCCAAGACGCCTAGGCGGAAACGGAGCCCCCCATGGAACCCGAAGAACTGCTGCCGGCCTTCGCGGCCCGCCTGGGAATCGAAGGCCTCGCCGTCCACGATGGCGCCTGCGCCCTGGAAATCGACGGCATGCCCGTGGACATCGCACCGGTGCCGGATGGCGCGGCCCTGGCCGTATGCGCCGTCATCGGCATCCCCCCGCCGGAGAAAGAAGAAATCTTCCTCGAGACCCTGCTGGAAGCGACCATCCACTTCCATTCCCGCGACGACATGGCCTTCGGCCTGCTGTCCGATACCGGCGACCTCGTCCTCCAGTGGCGGACCCCTACGGCCGGCCTGGACCTGGACACCTTCTGCGCCCAACTCGAAACCTTCATCAACCGCGCCGACCAATGGCGCCATACCCTCGAAGACTTCCGCCCCGCCGCCGAAGCCGCCGTCCTCCAGGAAGAATCCGCCTCCCCCTCCCTTGGCCCCTCCAGCTTCCTGAGCGTGTAACCCCCAAAGAGGCGGCCCCGCCTGCTGCGCAAACAGGGAGGAGCCGGAGGAAGGAGGCACGGAGGTTTTTGGGGGGAGTTTGTTGGAGGAGCATCCGCGCCAGCCAAACTCTTTGCCAATAGCGCGGTTCCAAAAACAGTGTGGCTTCAAGCCGTTGTTCCACCAGCCATTTCCCCTGCCCTCCCCGTGGAGAGCGCCCCGGGAGGGTCGCGCTTCCGTGCGACCATTTGGTGGGGACAGGGAGGTGCGGCTTCCGGCAGATGCGCCGCCGCCAGCACAGCAAGCCCGGAAACCCACCGCGCGCTCATGGATTTTCCCTTTCGCCTTGGTAGCGGTACATCAATTCCCAGATTTCGTGCAGGATGCCGAGCTTGTCCGCCTGTCCCGGCGTCCGCGCGACCACGCCCTTGAAGTTGGCGTAATCGATGTCGTCCGCCAACTTGCCGATCAGTGCCCGTGCCGCCTCCCCCGGCACGACCAGCCGCCAGCGGTAGTCCGCGTCGGCGGAGCGGTGGATGGCGTGGTCCGTCCCCGCCAGGCGGTTCAGGTTCTCCAAATCCTTCCGCGCCCGCGCCCGGACGTGCCACAGGCCATCGGCCTTGCGGACGATGGAATAAAACCCCTGTTTCGTGAAGAGCCACATGCGCTGCCTCCCGCTCCGCTCATTTACGCCCGCGGCGGCTGTAGTCCTCGTCCACCCGCCGGCGCCAAGCCCGGCCGACCGACCCGGCCGTGCGCAGGCTGGACGCGGCCTCCGACACGCTCTCGTACTGAGCCTCCCATCCGGCCGCGTCCGCGACCACGTTGCACGTCAGCTCCGCGCGGATGCCGAGGCCGTGCGCCTCCGCGTACGAATCGATGTTCGCGCCGAGGAACAGGAACTCCCAGCCGTATTTCTCCTCCTCCCGCACCATCTCCCGGATCCGCTCCCGCGTGTATTCCCGGCTGGCGTTTTCGAGGCCGTCCGTGTTGATGACGAACAGCGTGTGCCCCGGCCTCTCCGCCGGCCGTGCCTCCCGCTGCTTCCGCGCGATGTGCCGGATGGCCCGCCCCACCGCGTCCAGGAGCGCCGTGCAGCCCCGCGGGAAGTATTCGCGCCCCGTCAGCGGACGCACCCGGTCCAGCTCCGTCCGGTCGTACAGCACGTCGAAGCGGTCGTCGAACAGTTCCACCGACACCAGCGTCCGGCCCGGCACCCGCCGCTGTTTCTCCACCAGCTGGTTGAACCCGTCGATGACGGCGCGCTCCATGCCTTCCATCGACCCCGACCGGTCCAGCACAAACACCAGTTCCGCCAGCTCCGGATTCCGCTTCCCCGCACCCTTGTTGCCCTTGTTGTCGTTTTTCTTCATCACGTCGAACTCCTTTCCTGTCGTTCTCGACGCCCCCCATCATGCCCCCGTTCCGCCCGGACGGGTCAACGCGCCGTGGACAATCCGCTTGGGGAGACGAAAGCTCACGCGGAGCCGCGGAGACGCGGAGTGACTTGGAGGTCGAAGGAGGGAAAGGTCCGGTGCAAACCCTGTCTTTTGCCTGGTGCGGCCGGCCGGTAGGGGCCGACCTCCGGGCGGCCCGTCATGGGCCATCCTGCCGCACGGCCCGCCCGGAGGTCGGGCCCTACCGGTGGGAGGCTCCGCAAGAAATCACAAGGTTTTCGCCGGACAACTCCACAGGGAAAAAACACAAGCAACAGTCCGTTTTCTCTCCGTGTCTCCGTGTCTCCGAGCCTCCGTGTTTCGCGCCGCAGGCCCGTTTCCCAAGGGGAGTCCGTGCCTGCCCGGTCTTCACTCGTCCGGATACAGCGTCGGCAGCCCGCAGCAGGCGAGCGCCGCGTCCACCACCTCGATGCGCGGATGCCCAAGGCCGAGGAAATACTCCACCACGAGGTCCGTCTTGCTCGCGTGGGAGAAGGCGTATCCGGCGGTTGCCAGGAACTCGCGTGCCTCGTCGAGCGTCAGGCCGAGTGCCACGGCGAAAGCCAGCAGCCAGCGCTTTTCGGGCGCCTTCGCGTGCTTCCCGTTCTGGATCTTGGACAGCAACTGCTTGGAAATGCCGGTCTTGAGGATGAGGCGCTGGTTGTCGAAATGCTTGCGGTTCATCAGCGCCATGAGCGCCTTCCCGACCCCGGGCCCCCGCCCGGCCAGCTTCCGCTCCAGCCCCGGCGGCAGCGCCCCGGCGCCGGCGGGGGCCTTCTGGAACCCGTACCGCATCGAGGGCGCGGCCAGCGCCTCGGATTCAGGCTCGTCCGGCCACGGCCGACGCGCCTCCACCCACGTCTCCAGGACGTCGCAGGCCTCCTCCATCGACCGCCAAATCCCCTCCTCCGACCGGAAATGCGCCCCGAGGTAGTCCTCCACCCCGCCGAACATGCTCCTCGCCAACCCTACGGCCACCGTCGAATACAGGTACAGCGAACACGCCAACCCGCCCGCATCCTCCTCCGCGCCGAGCACGTCGAGCGCCGCCCCGAGCGCGACCTCCGGCGGATACCCCCGATGCCCCGCCCCCAGCAGCGGGAACGCCACCGATCCGCACCCCGCCTTCCGCGCCGCCTCTAGCGCCGCCCGGTAACACCCCTTCAACGCCTCGGCCCCGTCCCCGCCATCCTTCTCCCCCCTCCGCGGCACCACCGCGAACACCACCCACCGGCACCGCAACTCCCCGCCCGCCGGTACCGACACCGCCGCCCCCTCCGCGATCGTCCCCAACGCCTGCCGCCGCGCCCACAGCTCCTTTCCCCCGCGCGCGAACACGGCCGAATCCACCCCCGCGCCGACCCTCACCACCCCGCAAGCGCTGTCCACGATGGCATCCGCCGTCGCCCTGGCCACATCATCCCGTACAATTTTCATGGCCTCTCCCTAAACGATTTCTTTGCCCCGCCCTACTCGTCTTCTGTATCTATTTCGGAAGAAAAGATGAATTTGACCTCGACATTTGGGAAAAATGCCATTGCCTGCTTGAGAACATTGCAAAGTTCCCAAACGCTGCCATGGGTGGAGGCAAAAACGCCCTCCGCTATTTTATCCGACCCAACGGAGGGTTGTTCCGTCGTCGAAAGTCGGATTGTCGTGGATGAGGCAGCTCCCTTGCGGAGAAGCTCTATCGATTCCTCCCGGAGCAAACTCAATATCCGTTGCGTTATGCCAGTCCAGGTGTCCGCCGGATATTCATCGCCGTTGTACGAAAAGGCGACAGGCTTGGTGTTCGTGAAAAATCCGGGCTTGTGCGCAGAAAGCGCGTAGGAAAACCGGACGGGGGCGGGAGGCTTGTAGGTCGTTTTGGGAAACTCCCAAATCTTGAGAGCCCTCTCCGCCAAAATCTCGGCCCGTTCCGCCATCTCCTTCTCTGTCCATTTTTCCTGACAGCTGATGTATTCGGTCAAAAACAGGTGGTGGGCTTCGCTGGAAAAACCGAAATTGTCCCTCTTGAACTCTTGCAGCGAACGCCCCATCTTGGATTTGAACGCACCGTTGCCCATTTCCGAATTGTAGGCGGTAAGTGTCAGGTTGCCCAATCGGTGCAACCAAACGCCATGAATGTCGTCCGCATTGGCCCCGAGTTCCTTTCGCCATACCGCATTCAACGTTTGGGGCATGATGTGTTCGATGGAATACTCCTTGTCGGCAATCTTCTGGAAAACCGGATCGTTCGTCCCGTAAACCGGCGCGGATTTGCTTGTGCCATGTTCAAGTCGGGAGAAAAGATAGGCCCGGTTCTTCGTGCGGAGTTCATACACATGCCGTTCAATCATTTCGGCACGGAACTCCTCGTCTGTCGGGAACCGCGCTTTGCCGGTTCGTGATTTCAACACGACCGCCAATCGCTCTTCATAGGGGATGGCATGGTCCAAATCGTCTTCTTGAATCTTGACAATGGCCTTGTGGAGATCGGTGAATATCTTGTTCAGTGAATTTGTCGGAAGGTCACAGATGAGCCGGCGGAACACGAATGCATCAACAATTCGGAGACAGGCGGCGAGTTGTTCGTCTGTCAACCCGCCATTGCCCCAAATCCTGAAAATCTCCACGAGATAGGGATAGGCGGGCAGACATTCCTGACGGTTGATGCACCCCATCAGGAACGAGATGTTCTTTTCGGGAATGCCTTCAGGATGGAGCAACAACGTGTAGCTTTTGGCATACTCCAAAAGCAAGGCGAGCATGGCTTCAACCCCCTTGTTTTCCATCCCCCAATCAGAACAAAACCGCTTGAACTCGGGATATATGACTTTGAGACCCGGAATTTCGGAGCGCATGGCCGTCATGACATCGCGCACGAACAACCCAATTCCATCGGTGTTTTCATCGCGCTTGACGAGGTCTTCAATTTTTCGCCAATACTTACCGTAAAAGGTTTTCTGTTCCTCGTTTGCAAGTCCCATCAAGATAAAGTTTCTTATCTTGTCGCCCTCCGTGAGGTCGAGCCCGGTGGAATTGATGCTTTCGAAAACCAATTGCGGATTGTCGGCCGTGTCGATGGAAATATCGATAACGGTCAGTTTCTCCATGCCAGCGAGAAGCGCGTCAATGGAAACATCCATTTCCGAAATGCAGTCTTTGAAAAATGCATAATTTCGGCAAATATTGTTTCCAGGGACCTGTGTCTCTTCTGCCAAAAGGGCCCCGTACGTCCGAGCGTCTTCGTGCGTGAGGAGAAGCTTGAGGGCTTCCATTTTCGGAGGATAGCAACGTTCCAAAAGGAACTCGTTCAATATCCAATCCGGGGTCGAACCTCCTCGTGTCGCGTGTTTTTCCCCTGTCAAAAGGGCATTTCGGATTGCCAGCATGAGCAATGAAATGGTCGTGATGCGTTGCTGACCGTCAATGACAATCATGCCGGCGGCATCGGGAACGCGAACCGTGCTCCCGAAGAAATGTTTGTCCCGTTTGTTGGTCGCACAGGCTATGATGTCGCTCCAAAGTTGCTTGCATTGTTCGATGCGCCAACTGTATTGGCGCTGATAGATGGGAACGACGAAACGGCTGTTTTCAGTGAAGACCGAATAGATGCTCTTGGCATTCCCTTGCATGGCTTGACCTCCTTGTTTCCGCCTCAGCGCGCCACCTTGCCCGCCCAAGCCAGTTCCTCAAGATACTGGCCGAAGATGAAAAGCGCGGACTGTCCGTAGAGGCCGTTTTCCTCGTCGGCGAGGTTTTGCGCCGTCGCGGATTTGTAGAAGCGGTCGAGGGCTTCGTCTTCGGAGATGCCGAAACGTCCGGCGATGAGGCGCGCGATTTCGGGGACGAGGGTCGCCCGGATGAGGTGGTGCTCACCCATTCCACACCTCGTAGCCGCGGATGAACCGCAAATGTGACAACGCCTTTTCCGTGCAAAACGCCCATTGGTTGTTGATTTGCTGGAAGCGGAGGCGTTCCACGGCGTCCTCCCGGCGCATGACGCCAGCGGCAACGTAGGAAACGGTTTCCCCCACCCGATCGTTGGCGATCTTGCCGACCACGACGTCGAACCCATGGCGGAAATCAAGGGAAGTCCGGTTCGCGACAACGAAGTCGAGCCATTCGAGCGACGGCTCCGGGAAGCGTTTCACGGCAAGCGAGGACAATGCCGCTTCGTCGAACTCGTATTCGCAGACGATGGGGGCCACGGCCCGCCGCGCCATGCGGCTCCGGTAGCGGGCGCGGCGCAAGGCCCACCGTTCGGCCTGTTCCCGGATGTCGGTCGTGTAGAACGCAAAGCCGAAATCCCGTCCTTGGTCGCCCGTCAGGATGCGGGGTTGCGCAATCGAATCCGTACCGCAGTGGGAAAGCATCATTTCGCCGCCGCCTTTCCGAACCACTGGTCGAAGAGTTGCATCAGCGCTTCCATGCCCATGCCGTGGAGGTCCTCGTAGTCCCGGTCCAGCTCCTGCAAGAGGCCGGATTTCTCGAAAGCGGCATAGACTTCGGGTCCCGTCTTGCCGACATGGTCCGCATAGAATTCCACGCAAAACGCCTTGAACGAAGTTTTGCTCATTTCGCCATCTCTTTCGTCCGTATCCTCTTCGCCCTTATTCTTTCCTCTTCTCCCTCACCGTCCGCAAGCCCAAACTGCCTTCCCGCCGGTGATTTTCTTTTCTTTCCGCCTTTTGGTTCGTTTCCTTTCTTCCCTCTTCGAACCTCGGCGTGGGGGTTTCTTTCACATTCCTCCCTTTCTCCATCCATTTTCCGCGGGCGGAACGCCCGCGCCCCAGGCATCCACCCGCTTTTCCATCCGTTTCCCATCCGCCGCCCGGGTGGGGCGGCGCACCTTGGAAAGAGTTGTCCCGAGTTGTCCGGGCTGTCTCTTTTCCTCCCGCGCTCCATCCGTCGGGGCGCGGCTGAAAGCCGCACCTCCCAGGTCGGTCTCCCGGGGACGGCCACTGTATTTCTTGCGCCGCGCTAGACGCTCATGAAGCCGGGGGCGGTCATGCCGAAACGGCCGAGGCGGGAGGCTTCCTCGTCGCGGGTGGCGGCTTCTTCGGCGGCGGGGCGGAAGTTTTCCAGCGTTTCGCGCCATTCCTCGGCTTTGTTGACGAATTCGTCCAGGGCTTTGCAGAATTCCTTCATCTCCAGGCCCTGGAAGGGGAGGCCGCCCAGGAGGATGATTTCGCCGCTGTCCGGCGAGATTCCCAGGGCGATGCCCTGCGTCCCGTACAGCTGGGTGTTGGCTTCCAGGAGCATCTTGTTGAAGGCGTCCGGCTTTTCCGGCGGGGGCATCCCGATGGCGGCGGCCCCAATCACGGCCAGGCCGTCCGGCGACTCGGTGAATTCCATCGGGATGTCGTCGATGGTCATGGAGCAGGTGCCGTCCTTGACCTCGATTCCTTCGATTCCCAGTGTTTCCGCGAATGCGGACATCAGTTGTTCCAGTTCCATGGGGTTTTCCTCGTATTGCCAAGTCCTTGCCGGAAGGCTCCGGTTTCGAAGCCGCCGCCCGGACGTCAGGGCTCGTACCTCTCGTGGTTCGTGAGACGCTCGACATCCAGCGCTTTGGATTGCATCAGGCTGTCCTCGAGGATGCCGACCATTTTCAGGAGCCCCGAATCCGTGACCGAATGTCCGGCGAATTTGCCCAAAGCCTCGTTGTCGACGGACTGGCCCAACACCTCGTGGATGGTTTCGAACATGTTCTGGAGAGCCACCATGTTGAACTTGCTGGCGTAATCCGACAGGGCGATGCGGTCTTCCGGGTTGATGTTCGTGCCTTCCGGAAACTGTCCGTTCTCCAGTTTGTCAAGCCCGGCCATCATCCGCTTGCAGTTGTCGGAACTCATTGCGGCCTTGATTCCGTTGAGCGTTTTTTCGCCGCATTGGGCGAGGATGAGCGCCAGGACAAACCGGGTCGCCATGGTGGTCTCGTCGATGAACGCCACGTTGAAGGAGGCCATGATCTTCGATTCGGAGCGGATCTTGACCACCAGGTTGTCCAACCTGCAGACGTTCTCGCATATTTTCTCCGGGGACGACGAAGGGCCGAGCTCCCCGAGCCAGCCAAGGTCCTCCTTGGCGATCAGTTCGCATATCTTGGCAATCATTCCGCTTTTCAGTGCAGTTCCGCCGAACTCCGCAAGCCGCTTCAGGCCGATGTCGAAGACGCGCTTGTTGCCGTTCGCCGCGATGCGCAGCTCGCTGACGCTCCCGCGCAGGAGCTCGAGCCTCCGGGCGATCTCGGCTTCGGGACGGACCTTATTCGCGCCATCGACGATGAGCGCGTCGGCGACCTTCCCGCCGTCCATCCTCAGCAACGCCATCAAATCCCGGTCCGTCCTGGCCCGGGAAACCATCATCTTCGCCGCATCCTCCGCAAGGGTCATCCTTTCGGGATCATGCGCGATCCCCCTCACGCCGTCCTTTATCGCGGCGAGGGTGTCTTCCGTTTCCTTTTTCAGCGTCGCCTCGTCGGTGAAGCGCATCGGCGTGGTGGAGACGTAGCCGTCCGGCTTGATGGTGGCGGTCCACTCGAACGCGAACGGCAGCTCCGCGGGGCTGGTGTAGCGGACCGTGATGTCGCCCGTCGCGTCGTTCTTGGCGATGTGGAAGTCCACCGACGCATGCTCGCTGGAAGCGACGCCGAAGGGCGCCAGGCCACCCCGGAGCTGGGCGAGACCGCCCTGCGAGACCATCATCATGAGATTGCTGGCCTGCCGCGTGTGGATCTTGCCGCAGAGGGCTTCCAGCCTGTCCGCCACGGACTGGATGGCGGCCAGGCCTTTCTCCGTGCCATCGGTGACGAGCGTTTCGCCGTCCGGGAAGTTGAACTTGAAGCCCGGGGTCTTCAGGAGGTCCTTCTTCGGGTCGGCGATGAACTGGTAGTTCTGCGGACGGTTGAGATCGCCCGCCAGTTCGGCCCGCGCCGTCTCCGTCGTCCCGTCGAAGGCGCCGAGATTCATGGAGCCCTGGGAATAATACGGCACGTTCGGCAGTTGCCTGCCGGTGTCGGCCGCCTTGAAGGCCTCCTCCGGGGTGCATCCGGCGGACTGCAGGATGTCCGTGATCGCAAACGCGTACTTGGTTGGATACTTGGGTGCGATCACTACGTCGTCCACCACGCCGCCCCAAATGTCCAGGTTCCATTGATCGAAGAGTTCGATGAGCGAGTCCATCGCCCTTGCGCCGGGCGACCGGATCTCGGGGAAGCAAAGCTTCACGAGATTCGCGATGTCCATCCGGCCCGTGAGGTCCAGCTCGGCGACCCTGTCGAGGTTTTTGAGGAGGCGCGCGGGGAGAAAGCCGACCTTGCTCCCCTTGACGACCACCCGCTCGTCGGGCGGGACGTTCGCCTCATCCACCGTGGACGCGTAAAGCGGAATGAACACGGTCAGCGCCTTGAAGACCAGCGGCCGCTTCTCGGGCGGAATCTGCGCGAACGTCTGGGCCTTTCCATCGAGGAAGTCGCGTCCCACGCAGCTCGTCGCCGCGTTGTACTCCATGCCGAACACCTTGTTGGCGTCGGTCTCGGCGAGATCGATGGACGAATTGAACGCCAGCTCCTCGAAGACGAACTTCTCCATGCCGGTCTTGTAGTTTTCGTTGTTGAACGGCGGGAGCCTGAGGTTGAGGACGGTCTTGGACATGCCTTCCTCGTACTGCGGCTTGAAAGTGCCGAGGCCCCGCTCGTCAATCACCTGCCTGGTCTCGTCGAACCAGGCGCCGAAGTCGTCCAAGAGGCGCAGACCGTTCCCGAAGTTCTCCACGCTCTGCAGGAAGCGGCCGCCGTAGCTCATGAGGCGGTTGGCCTTCGAGCCCGGCGTGGAGACCTGTTCGAGCGCCTCGGCCTCGGAGCAGCCCGTCGCCTTCGCGTAGAGGTTGACGGCGCTGGCGAGCCTGGGCAGCTCGCTCCTCGAATAGCCCTTGGAGAGCGCCTGCGCCTCCATGCCCGGCTGGTTCTGGAACCTGGAGATGCTTTTCTCGAACTCCTTCTGCTCCCGCAGGCCGCAACCGTCGATGGCGGCCTTTACGGCGAGGATGCGGCGTGCGGTGAGGGGCTTGCCCTTCCCGTAGTCCTCGAGCTTCATGGCGTCCTTGACGCTGGCGGGGATGAGGCTTTCGCCGCCGAACATGTCGGCGACGGCCTTCCTGAAAGCGTCGCGGGTGGTGTTGTTGGCCCTCTTGAGGCTGGCGAGGCGGCCCGCGCCGACGCCGACCCAGTCGCCGGAAGCGGGCTTGATGGAGCGGTTGACGATGCCGCCCAAATCGGGCACATCGACGCGGGCGACCGCCTTCTTCCTGCCGGCCGCGTCCTGTGCCCGCGCAAAGTCCACGAACGCATCGAATGTCGCATTGACCAGTTCCAGTGCCATGGTGTTCCGCTCCTTGTGTAACCCG
>JAEEGG010014039.1_pt1 | contig 17026 bp, 11 predicted proteins | sample 9134161 | NCBI WGS metagenome assembly JAEEGG01 (sample SAMN16246543, study PRJNA631951) | gut metagenome | biome: gut microbiome; feature: rumen; material: CR-attached | host: Bos | place: Iran: Karaj | collected 2018-10 | reverse complement strand
CCTCACTTCAACTCGGCAGACCCCCTCCCAGCCTCCCCCTGAATGGGGAGGAATAGTTAGTTGGTCAAATATGAATTGTTTATTGAAGGTCTAATCACTCCCCTCCCTCACAGGGAGGGGCGGGGGGAGAGTCGGTTTATATCCGTCGCTAAGACCTCTTGGAACACCTGTCCCTGATATTCGTGTGTAGAGAAACGAAGGGTGGCAATGACCACATCACCCTCGTAGAACCTGCACGCTGCCAGGTTTCCCAGCATCGTGCACACATATTCATTTTCAAACTTTGAGCCACCCAGTTCCTTCAGCACTATCGTGCACTTCTGAATAACGCCCGACTCCTGTTTACTTGACTGTACGCTGAAGGCCTCGCCCTGGCGTACCACTTTCAAAATCTTTGTTTCCATTTGTTGTCTTTGTTAATTAACTATGTTAATATAATTTATTAATGTGTTACTGTGTCTTTAAAACCCATTACTCTGTCTTTAAAACCCATTACTGTGTATCAACATGTCAAAGATCGCCTTGTCGTTGTTCGACGATGCAAAATTAGGCACAAAAAATGCGTTCCAATCTCTTGAAACGCATTCAGAAACAAAAGCAGAAAGTATGTGCAGAAAACAGAAAGATAACGGGCTAGACTTTCTGCATGTCAGAAACTATTCCAGAAAGTTCCTGAGAAATTCCAGAGCCAGTGGCGCTTCTCGGCATCGGTGAAGAACACCTTCACAGTCGACTCCCCGTCAATCTCGGCCAGCACGATATCTCCGCCGCTGGGCAGGGCGCCAAGCTCCAACCTCAGCAGGTCGCCTTCCTCAATGCCAGCATCAATCATCGAGTCTCCCTGAGCAGGCAACTCTATCAGCGGATACAGTCCTACGGCCGATTTAGGCAAGTAATAGTAGCCCTCAATCATCTCGTCGCCGACGCCCAGCGTCACGCCGCAGTTCACCTTATTACCCATAATGGGTATGGGCGTATCGCACACCTCAAACGCTATATTCATCCTTTTCAACCAATCTTTCACCTCTTCAGGCGACATTACATAAATCTCCATGTGTTTTCTCAAGTTTTTTTTTCGATTTTAATTATTGTTTCAGCTTGGCATAGCAGCCTGCCTCGCTTTCGGGGTGCAAATATAAAGCGAGGTCGTCCCAAAACGCAGGACACCCTCACTAAATTTTATATCTTTTAAGAAAAAAGGCTTATTTCCACCAGTCATCCCTCAGTCGGCACCCTCGGGGGGCAAACGCGCACGAATTTTCCATGTATATTCCAAATTATTGAGCAGAAATCTTTATTTATTCCAAACTTTTTCGTATCTTTGCAGTACCTAATGACTAAAGACCGACATGGCACAGATGAAAGGATTGTGATTATGCAGAATCATTTCTTAAAGCATATTTGGTTTGATTATAGAGCCGAACTGGAATTCGGAGTGATGGTAACTGCGGTGCTGATGCTCAGTTATTGGGCAACGGGTGTCGTCATACCGGCTGAACTGTCAGAACACTGGTTGTGGCCGTTGCTAAACGCCTGCATTGCAACACTTTGCTTCTTTGGTGCATGGCTGTGCTTCAAGCACAACGACGACAACCGAATACGTATTGCATGGGCTGTGGCGTTGTTGCTGTGGGGACTGTTAGAGGCGGTGTTGGTGACAGGTGTTATCCTATACGATATACCTATCGTCAAACCAGGTACGGAAACCTTGACAGGCAATGCGATGATCGTGGGCTGTTTGTTCGCGTGGATATTGTTTATCTATCCCCTTGAGGCGCTGCAACCGGACCATTTCGTGTGGTGGCGAAGTTTGCTGCAACTGCTACCCTTGCCTGTGATGGCGATACTCGATTATTTCTTGTCTATCGACCTTCGATTAGTGATTGCGCTCTATCCGCTGTGGCTGTTGGGCATACTGGTCGTGCAGATTCGCAAATACCGTCAATGGTGTGAGGACAACTTCTCCACGATAGATAACATTGACGCACAGTGGCTGATGCGCTATATTGTGATGCTGGTTATTGCCGGTGGGTCTTTTTTCTGGCTATGCGTATCGAACGACCCCTCACGTGTGGTCACACAAGACCTCTATTTATTATATATGATCGCGTACACGACCGAGCGCGTACTTTATCGGCCAGACCCGTGGAAACAGCTGCGCAGTACCGTTTCAGAGGAGCCGGAAGAGGTCAATCCGGCCAATGTAGCCTATCGTGCTACCATGGAAGCCTGGCTCGACAAGGAGAAGCCGTACCTTAATCCTGATTTCCAGTTGACGGACTTGCGCCAGGTATTGCCGCTCAACCGCACTTACCTCAGTCAGTTTATCAACACCGAGTATGGTTGTACGTTCTATCAGTTTGTCAACCGCCGCCGTATCGACGAGGCTAAACGGATGAAGACTGAACACCCCGAGTGGACCATGCAAGACATATCCCAACGTTGCGGCTTTTCTTCTCCACGTGTTTTCTATCGCACTTTCGCCCGCGAGACTGGTATGACACCAAAGGAGTGGTGGCTCAATCGCGGTGACAATTCGTAAAAATTGTACTTTTTTTAGGGACAATTCGTAAAAAACAGCACGTGCCATATTGTGTACGTGCTTTTTTTTTCGCAATTTTGTAATCGAATCGTTTTGACGAAAACCTCTAAAACAATAAATACTACAATTAATTTAAAATGCAAATGAAAAGATTTTATTCTATTTTCGTCCTCATGCTGATAGCAGCTGTGGGCGCGTGGGCACAGACCGATGTGTCGACCTTTGCACAATTGCAAAGTGCACTGGATGCGGGCAACGATGTCAGGCTGACAAGTAACATCAGCTTCACTTCGGCAATCACCATTAGTGGCAGTAAGAAAATCACCATCAACGGCAACGGAAAGACGCTGAGTGGTCCTTCTACGCGTGCCTTCACTATTAATTCAGGCAATACGCTTGCCATTAAGAATGCAACGCTCAACAACTTTGACCTTAACGCAGGCGGTGGTGCCATCCGTAATAACGGCACATTGGTGCTCGACGGCTGCACTGTGAGCAACAACCACACTGACGGCAGCAACCAGGGCGGCGGCGCCATAGAGAATCAGGGAACATTGTACGCCAGTAACACGACGTTCAGCGGCAACTATTCGAGCGAAATCGGTGGAGCTATCAATAACTACATGGGCAAACTCTACTTGAGCGACTGTACGTTTATCAATAACTACACCACTTCTTCGAACGCAAAGTATGGTGGCGCGATAGGCAACAACTCAAGCAATACTGTAGTCATTGTGAACTGTACCTTCTCAGGTAACAAATACAATGGCAGCAATGGCTCGGCAAGTGACCTGGGCGTATATAGAACCCCGAACGATTACACTATCGCAGGCTGCACAGGTATCACTATTACGGGTGGAACGTTGACCACATATCCTGAAGGAAGCGTAAGCTTGGATTTCTCTGATTTGAACAATATCAAGTTTGTCCCCAGCACTTCTGTGGCTAAATATGACATCACGCTGTCTGACGAGAGCACCGCTCACGGCACGGTGGCAATTACCGTCGGTGGTACAGCTGTGACAACGGCTAAAAAGGACGACGTGGTTACCATTAGCGTAACGCCCAATAGCGGCTATTCGACAAAGGACGTGACCGTTCGCGCCTACACCTCGTGGGGTGGAGCCGCTGCACGTGGTAACCGTGCTCCAGCCCTGCAGGATGAGATTGACGTGACTGCCGGACAGACTGCAGGCACATGGACATTCACCATGCCGGGAGCTAATGTATGGGTGGTGGTGACCTACACCAAGAATCTGCAGGACTCATGGATTCAGACTATTGCCACTCAGTACTATACAGGTTCGGCCATTGAGCCTACCGTTATCGTGAAGGACGGTAATACTACGCTGACCGAGGGCACCGACTACACCGTGGCCTTCGAGAACAATGTGGAGGTAGGTACGGCCAACGTAATCGTCACTGCCGTCAGCGGTTCTAACTACAGTGGCACAGCCAACGCAACGTTCATCATTGAAAGGGCAGAAAACAAGCTTCTGTCTGAGCTCTACGAAGCCATTGGCACCGATGTATGGACGGGCTACGGCGAGCAGACAGGTGTCATCAGCTACAGCCGTGGCGATGACCCGAAGGAGTTCCGTGCAACATATATGGGTGGCTTGTCCACAATAGATTTACCGTTCGATGCCTTTACCTCAGTGTCAAAAGTGGACAACGGTGACGGTTCCTACACCTATACGCTCGTGGTGAACCTTCCTGCACAGACAGGTATGTCGCAAGAGACGCTGCATGTCACTATGAAGAACGGCGAGATTACCGGAATGGATAGTGAGAACGCAGGCCTTGACTTGAACAAGGAAATCAGTGGCATCACGGATTGGGCTGCTCTGCAGACCGCACTGACCAATGGTGGCGTGATCAAACTGACACAAAATATCACGGCTACAAGCACAGACGCAGCTCTGACAGTTCCTCAAGGCAAGACTGTCGTGCTCGAACTGAACGGATTTACTATCAATCGTAACCTCACAGAGGCAGCAGCCAACGGTAGCGTCATCATCAACAACGGTACACTGGCTATCACTGACACTGAGGGTGGTAAGATTATCGGTGGTAACACCACTGGCAACGGTGGTGGTATTCTGAACAACGGTACGCTGACGCTCTATGGAGGTGAGATTACTGGCAACAAGGCTGCAGGCCAGGGCGGTGGTGTGTACAACACGGTCACGAATACTGCTACTACTGGTTTCTGGATGACAGGCGGTCTGATTGACGCCAATAGCGCAAACGCTTATCCTGCTATCGGTGGCGATGTCACCTTTAACAATCTGGTAGTTGTACAGATTGATGCTAACGGCACAACACGAAGCGCAAAGACAGCAAAGGAAAACATGGCAGAATACAGCTACATCAAACCTGTAATGCCTGATCCCGCAATGTACGCAATCTTAACAGAGTTGTACGAAGCTCTTGGTACAGACGTATGGACGGGTTATGGCGCACTGACGGGTGTCATCAGCTACAGCCGCGGCAACGAGCCTAACGAGTTCCGCGCAACATTCATGGGTGGTACTTATGTCATTGACGTGCCGTTTGGCGACGTTACATTCGCCAACAAAGTCGATAATGGCGACGGTTCATTTACATACACGCTGACTCTTGCGTTACCTGCACAGACGGGTATGTCTTCTGAGACAGTACATGTCACTGTGAAGAACGGCGAGATTACCGGAATGGATAGTGAGAATGCCGGCATCGAGATGAATAAAGAAGGAGATCCTGTTTCGGGCTGGACAAGCTTGCAGGAAGCGATGAGCAACGGTGGTGTTGTCAAGTTGGCAGCTGATGTCATTGCAGAGAGCACCGACGCAGCCTTGACCGTACCTGAAGGCAAGACCGTTATGCTCGAACTGAACGGACATACCATCAATCGCGCGCTGACAAGTGCTGTGGCCAACGGTAGCGTCATCATCAATAATGGTATTCTTGCCATTATGGATACCGAAGGTGGTAAGATTATCGGTGGTAACACCACAGGCAACGGCGGTGGTATCCTCAACAACGGTACGCTGACACTCTACGGTGGTGAGATTACCGGCAATCATGCTGCAGGTCAGGGTGGTGGCGTGTATAACACCATTACGAATACAGCTACTACAGGTTTCTGGATGACAGGCGGACTGATTGACGGCAACACCGCTGAGAGCTATCCTGCCATCGGCGGCGATGTCACCTTCAATAACCTGGCTGTCGTACAGATTGATGCTGACGGCACAACAATCAGTGCAAAGACCGCAAAGGCAAACATGGCTGAGTACAGCTTCGTGAAGCCCGTCATGCCTGATCCCGAAAAGTTTGCTATTCTGTCAGAACTTTACGAAGCTCTTGGCGACGATGTATGGACTGGCTACGGCACAAAGTCTGGTGTTATCAGCTACAGCCGCGCTGACGAGCCTAACGAGTTCCGTGCAACATTCATGGGTGGTACTTATGTCATTGACGTGCCGTTCGGAGATGTCATTTCTGCCGAAAAGGTTGACAATGGCGACGGCTCCTATACTTACAATCTTGTTGTCTCACTTCCTGCGCTGACGGGTATGACTTCTGAGACGCTGCATGTCACGATGAAGAATGGCGAGATTACGGAGATGGAGAGTGAGAATGCTGGTATTGAGATGAATAAAGAAGAAGGTCCTGTTTCGGGATGGGCAGGTTTGCAGGCCGCTATGAATAACGGCGGCGTTGTCAAGCTGGCAGCTGATGTCATTGCAGAGAGCACCGACGCAGCCTTGACCGTACCTGAAGGTAAGACTGTTGTTCTCGAACTGAACGGACATACCATCAACCGTAACCTCACAGAGGCAGCAGCCAATGGTAGCGTTATTATCAACAACGGTACACTGGCTATCACTGACACTGAGGGTGGTAAGATCATCGGCGGTAACACTACTGGCAACGGTGGTGGTATCCTCAACAACGGTACGCTGACTCTCTACGCTGGCGAAATTACTGGCAACAAGGCTGCTGGCCAGGGCGGTGGCGTGTATAACACAATCACGAATACCGATACGGAAGGATTTTGGATGACAGGTGGCCTGATTGATGGCAATACTGCTGATAGTTATCCTGCCATCGGTGGCAATGTCACCTTCAACAGCATGGCTGCTATACAGATCAGTGCAGAAGGAACAAAAGTCAGCATTGCAAAGGCAAAGGCTGGTATGGAAACCTACAGCTACATCATGCCTGTAATGCCTGATCCTGATCATTACTATGTCGTTGCTGCCACACTGACCATCCCCGCCAAGACATACGCCAGCTATTTCTCTGACAAGGGATTGGAACTCGGTATGGGTACTGCCGACGGCGTGTTGCTGACCAGCGTGAAGGCTGTTGATGCCTACACAGGCACTGTGACACTCTTCGATAATCTGGAGTCTGCTGCCGCACAAACACCGCTCATTCTCTACAATGGTACAGACGAGGATCAGATGGTGGACTTGATTGTGAACGAGAATGGCGCCGAGGTCAACTATGATACTGAGAATTTCTTTGGTACATTAGAGCCCAAGACCTTCACTCCCGACGACATGGCTGAAGCAGACCACTACGTGCTCGATGGTCATAACTTTACATGGGTAAAGGATGCCGGAACGCTTCCCGCCAACCGTTGCTGGCTGAAGATAATACCGCCTTCTACAACCCACGCTCGTACTATGAATATCATCTTCGAGGGTGATGTGACAGGTATCAGCACTGTAAAGACGGCAACCTCCATAGATGGTAACTTCTACGATCTGAGCGGTCGCCGCGTTACCAAGCCCACAAAGGGCCTGTACATCGTAAACGGCAAAAAGGTCGTGATGAAGTGAGAGAAGAATTGAACTCAAGGTTGTGAAATAAATAATATCAAAAATCGGGAGCGGACATTTCCGTTCCCGATTTTTTCGTCCGTCTGTCTGACAGAAGAGCAGGCCAAACATATCATTGATAGCTAAAAAGAAAAAAAATATGATTTTCTTTTTTTTTCGTGGGAAATTCGTATCTTTGCGGCGTCTATACCTGCTGACTAACCTAACAATTCATCAAGATGAAACAAAAGATTCTTTATTCCTATATCCTGCTGCTATCCTTCGTCACTTTTTTTACAGCCTGTTCAAAGGACGAACAGCAGGTCGAATCCCCGTCCGGAAAAGACCTTACGGTTCTCTTTGCGTGGGAATCCGGTTTCTCTGGTGCAGGCTACGACGATGCTATTCTCAAGTCCGTGTCGGAAAGTCAGGCAGCACATCAGGATATGACGGTTCATCTCATAAGACCCAAGAGCCAAGCCGAGGCCCTTGCCCTTATGAATGATTTCACAACCAATGGAACTGCAGAGAAAGCCCTTATCCTCTGTGGTCCTCAGTTCGAGTCTCTGGCACAAAAGCTTCACCCTGGAGCTGGGCGCATCCTTTTGGTAGATAGCCAAGAGGAAATGCCCAACGGTCTCTCCACCTTGCAACTGAAACGCTACGGCGGGGCTTGGCTGGCCGGAGCCCTCAGCAAGCGTCATGAGTTGCATATCTTCAAGGCTTTGGACGGCGACCGCATGATGGACGCGGTGGCCGACGGCATTGAGGATGGTTATCGGGAAGCAGGCGGACAGGAATGTCACCGCATTGTGCTGGCAGACAGCTACCGCGGCACCAACATGCCCGACGAGTTGTTCAAACTGCTGTATACGAATCCGGATGAATACTGGGAGGCTGTCAATGTTTGTCTGGCGCCGGTGTGTGGCGCTTCCCGGATGGGAGCCTACGCCTACTCCCACAATTATTGTGTGTATTCCATGGGCATCGGGGAAGACTGTAGTATATTCTCTGACTGGCTGCCATATTCTCTCATTTACGATATGGGAGAAATCATCAAGACCTATATAAACCAGTGGCTTGCTGGCCAATCGTGGCCTGTACATAAGGACTTTGGTCTGTCCACCGGCCATGTGCGTATACTATACAACGATCGTTTCTTTGAATTACTCACTCACATCCATTACTACAGAGATAACTTCCCTCAAAGGGACGAATACGAGGCGCTGGAAGCGCAATACATAGAAACCGCAAAAGAAAAGGAGATGACCCATGCGTACTAAACTGATATTCCTATTCACGATTCTGTTTCTCTGGAGTTGCAAGGACGAAAGTCCGACGCCCAGTTCCAGTCAAAACGTGGAAACGACCTCCTACAAAGTGGCCGTGATTATGCCTCAGGAAATCTGGGGCAGTATAAAACCCGTAGCTGAGCAGGCTCTCCAAAACGTGGTAAAAGCCCAAGAGGGATTAGCGAAAAGCGTGACAATGAACCTGGAATGGGTTGACGAGTCAGCCGAGAACCTGAAGGATGAAGTATATCGCATCACCCACGACAACACTTATGCAGCCATCATCGGACCCAAATACAGTCGTCACGCCCGTATGGTGGCCAAGGAGAGCCTTTCGTACCGCATCCCCGTATTGATGCCCAGCGTCACTTCTGCAGAGGTTCAGCGCATCTATGCGGGCAGCAACCGTACGGCTCCCAACATCTTCTGCATGTCGGAAAGCGACCTTGCCCAATGTCAGGCCATCTTGAGCATCATCTCCCACCAGATGTATTCGTCCTTCGTCATGCTGTTGTGCCGTCAGGACGATGCCGACGACTACGTCACTTCCTTCAACTCCTATCTGCCCTTCCTAGCCAGAGAACTCGGCTTCCGCAGAGTATTGACCTACCCCTTCCATGACAAGGAAAGTATGCGCGCGCAAATAAAATCCATTGCCGGTGATAATGTCCTCGCCAAATTCTTAAGCAGCATCTTCTTCGTTCCAGCGACCATCCAAGAAATGCTCTGGCTCGACGAAATACTGACGGAGGAAGGCATCAAGCAAGACTACGTCAATTTCCCCCGCATTTATTGCACAGATCTTGCCAGCAACGAAGTCCTGGAAAAACAACTGAAAAACGAATACGAAGGCATAGCCCTCTGCGGCAGTCCTGAAAGCGGTTTCCCCGCCATGCGAAAAGCCTTTAGCGGCAAGGAAATCCAAAACGGATACGCCCAGTTCTTTGATTGTTTCACCCTTTTGGGAATGGCGTTGGCACACAAGGAGACCGCAGGACTGGAAACCGTGCGCGAGGCCATTGTTGCCGTAATGGATGCCTGTGACGGGCATGGAGACAAACTGGGATGGACAATCGAGAGTCTTTCCGCAGGGTTCCGCGCCATCCGTGGCGGCCAGTTGCCCAACATGGCGGGAGCGTCTGGTAGCTGGGTATTTGACCGCGAGACCCACATCAGCCAGCTGGGTACTTGGTACGGTCACTGGCGGTTCTACGATGGGGCCTATCATTTTGTGGAGTACCTTACCCGCAGTGACTATGCCGACAAGGCCTCCATGGATCAAATCTGGAATATGGAGATGGATTATAGATTATTTCCAAACTTCAGTGACAATGAATTTGAGTACGAGCCCCTCCAAGACCGCTATGCCGTGGTGATGGCCACCTCTACGGGTTGGAATAACTACCGCCACCAGGCAGATGCCCTCGACATCTACCGCATGCTTAGAAACGCCGGTTACGATGATGACCACATCGTGCTCATCACCGAGGACGACCTGGCCAACGATCCTGAAAATCCCCACCCGGGTGTGGTGCACGTAACCCCCGACGGGGAAAACCTCCGACTGAACATCAAGAACGATTACAAAATCAGTCAGCTCACCCCTGCCGACCTGGAAAATATCCTCAAGGGCAATGTCACAGAACGCACACCGCAGGTCGTACATGGCAGCAAGAACACCAATGTGCTCTTCTTCTGGAGTGGCCACGGGAAATACGATGGCATGCTCAACTGGGCGGGTGGCGAGATCACTGCCGAAGAGATCCGTACTGCCATCCATGGGGCACAAGACAACTTCCGCAAAATGTTGCTGGTCATGGAGACCTGCTACAGCGGCTCGGTTGGCGAGAATCTGACTGGCATTCCCGGACTGATGGTGCTCACAGCTGCGGCTCCAGACGAGAAATCCCATGCCGACGTCATAGAGGGCAACATCTATCTCTCGAATGCCTTTACCCGAGTGTTCCGCGAAGAGGTGGAGAAGAATCCGGACATCAGCATTTACGACCTTTACACCCAACTGGCCCGCCACACTACGGCTTCCCACGCCATGATGTACAACTACGACTGCTATGGCAGCGTCTACAACAATACCTTAGGAGAATATTTCAATAAAGAATAATAATTATTAATTCAAAATCAAGAACAATGAAAAACATTATCCACTTTCTAATGCTTTTCGCCACAGGTCTGCTGGCGTTGAGTTGTTCGGAAACAGAAACAGAAGCCACGAGAGAGGCGAAGACCTATGCCCATGCGCTGTCTGTCATCAACGAGGATTATTACGAGCTGCTGGTTTTGAACGAGCTTTCGGAACCTGTTACCGTTGCATCAGTCAACAACCTTCCCTATTGGCTTTCCGTGGAGGCTCAGGAGGGAGTGAACAAGAATGGCCATCCGGTGCTCAAGCTAAATGTGAAAAAGGAGGACGGCATGCAGGAAGAACGCCAGATTGAAGGTACCGTAACCCTCTCTACTGGCGACATCATCAGCCTCACCGTGAAGCAGGGGGGCGACCTCCCCACCGGCCTTAATGACGGAGATGTCCTCACTTCCAGTAATACGGAGTTCGAAGCCGACTGGGCCAGCTGTAAGAGCATTACGCTGGTAACCAGCTATGTGGATGTCAATGGCCGCACGCAGGTAACCACCACAGAAGTTGCCCTGCCGTGGGCTCAGGACGCCCTTCCTCAAGAATGGCTGCCGGAGGACGAAGCTCAGTGCATGGTCATCAACAAAGACCAATGGGAGTTGGTTTTCAACCTCACCGGCATTGAGTCACGTCCCAACTACAACTACTTTGGCATGTACAATAAGTACAGCGGCCAGTTGCGCATCTTCTACTACATGGACGAGGCTCATATGCCTGCCAGCGATGCCAACGACCACATGTGGTCTCTTAACTTCTCCGACGACCTGGCCGAATATCCCATTTTCCGATATGGTGTGCCTTACAACAAAAGTATTTCCATGTCTTACAAGCAGGCTGTGGGCTATCCCAACATCCAGTACATGACCAGCGCCACTACAAGTCAAATGAGCCATCAGGGAAAAGTGATTCCACGTATTGGCTGGTGGGCATACGACATAGATATGTCCCAGTTGCGTCCCAAGACCTTGGCTTCGCGAGGTGGCTATATCACGCCCGGCATGTTGCTGTTTGCCCAGGACAATGTGTTCTTGAACTCCATCATGCACGGAGACATCGAAGGGAGCATCTCGGGTAAAATCGACCTATATGGACTGCTGCCTGCTAAAGTCAACAAAGCGGGCCTCGCCTTTACCGATATCTTTGGAATTGCAAGTTCCTTCTGTGGCGCAGGTGGTATGAGCGCTTTATTTGCGGGTTCTGCTACTAACAAGGCAGGCCCATTAGCTCAGGGTGGTATTTTGGCTGGCTTGACCATGGGTGGAATGATGGCTTCACAGATTAACCCGGGCTCAATCGACGACGACGACAAGGAAAACCTGGGTAAGATTCAATTGCAGGCCCAACTGAACTTGAATGCCGAGATGGAAACCCAGGGAACCATTGGTGGAGAGCGCTCTACCAACATTGCCTCCCCTAAGATTTCTACTAAGTATTTCAAAGCCGGCACCCACTTTGGTGAAGGCGTTTGGAACATCCAGAATGCCCCCGTCATCTATGTGTTGGGAGATGCCTTCTGGAGTGATGCCAAGAACTTCCTCGCCTACGCCAAGGGAGAGGAGTTGGATGCCTCCGGCAAGGTAATCCGTACTTACTACAAGACTTTAAAGGACCCAGGACTCGTCAATATGCGAATGGTTTCGTTCATGGACCCGACTTCTATCGGAAATGTCCTGCTGAACAACAATGTCTATGATGCCAATGCTCCGATGGAGGTTAACCAGTCATTTGGCGTTTATCCGGGATCAGAGGCCGGCTACACCAAAGGATTCCGTGAGGGTCTGGGCGTTAATCAACAGACAGATGCCATATCCGACGGCGCATTCAATACGGCTAAAAATAATAAATTTGTTACGGTACAGCGCCCCGTTGACGACGATTTGTTTAAGTATGACATTCCGGAGGAATACTCCAGTATCATGGCTCCGCGCTTGAGTCAGCAGGTAGACCCCACAAACGCGAACCTTGCCCGCCAGTTCTTTGGCCCGTCCACCTACTTCTACAAGGTGAACCCCAGCGTGAAAGAAGTGGATCAGGTACATTATGTAGCCGACCCCCAAGTTAAATTGCCCTATGCTGTAAAGGATCAACCCGATGAGAATAATATGAAGAAGGATCCAGAAGATAGGGCAAAAGACTACTTCCTCTACGACCCTGACTATGTGGACTGGGTAACGACTGTGAGCCTGAGAATAGAGCAGGGCGACCGCATCTATATCATGAACCGTCAGTTCATGCCGGAGGTGAAAGTCATCTCTTACAAGGATATGCCTGCCCTCATTAACCAGATGAAGGCGCGCAAGGGGCAGATTCCCAGTAATATGACATATCTCAACTGTGATGAGATGATTGACCGCATCCAGCGGTACTACGACGCGATAAAGGAAGCTGTAGAATGATAAATAATGAATAATCAAATTATGAAAAAGTATTTTTATTTGCTATTATGCGCAATGTTTGCATTGAGTTCGTGCAGTAATGATGACTCTGAAGATAATCCTCAGACAGAATCAGAAGAATATACTGGCAAGTTGAGTGACCTCGATCTTCTGGAGGAGCGTTTGGTGGAAACCGACTCCGTGGGCAACATCCTGGGGTATTTGGTGGGTGCAAACCTGAACGAGGCAGATCCCACGGAGATTTCCGTGCCTGTTAACACCTACGAAGAGGCTGTAGAGCTGTTCAAGAAGTGGTTGCCGGAAGGAGCCCAACTCATCGAGGGCGACAAAATGATTACATGGAAAATGACGGACGAGGAAAACCAGGAAGAGGGTGAGACCATACTCAAGGAAAGCACCAACCCTGGCGAGATTGCCAACGTAACCATTAGGAAAGCCTCCCAAACGGAGAATGCCCCCATCATTACAAGCGTGAAGTTCATTCCTTTTTCTGCCTGGCCGGAAAACTCAACGGCAATAGAAGAATACCTGGAAGAACATTATTATCTGGGGGCTGAGGTTGAGGTTACGAAGAACGAGGGGGCCAGCACAGGAACCTATGTAGTGATTCGCGAATGGAGCCCGCAGGAAGCTGGCATCATGATCCGTTTCTCAGGGGATACATGGGGAACTTTTTGGGATGGTTATAACAAAAAAAATTGTTCCAGTGTCGGAACCACCCAGACGGTTAGCCGGGTTCTACATCAAGGGAGTAACTATGATTACTTTGTCAATAAATACGGAAAACAGCACAATTGGCCTGACCTGCATAAAAGATTCATGACAAAGACAGTCACGCATGAATTTCTATCAACAATCAATTGGTTTGTAAGACTTGATACTGGCGAGGCAGCTAAATTCCCTAATCATGCGGGGGCGGATTCCCAATATACGAAGGTGTATATCTATTGGTTCATTCCCAAAGGCAACTCTGTTAAGATTTGGTAGCAATATGAAAAAGAAAACATACGAGAAACCGCTGATTAGAGCGATCCAGTTGAATTTGCAACGCGTTTTGCTCATTGCCAGTCCCAATCCCAATGGAGAGACGGAGGATATCAACGAACAGCAGGACTGGGCTGAGAAAGGAGGCTGGTCATGAAGAAGATGTTTGTTTTGTGGGGTGCCTTGGCACTTCTGACAGCCGCCTGCAGTAATGAGGAGAGTCAGGAAGTCTCGTTCAGTCCGCTGGTGCTGACGGCCCTGCAAGAGGGTGAGGCAACAAGAACCTCACTCAGCGGTACGGAGGTTCACTGGTCGGCTGGCGACAAAGTTGCAGCCTTTGTGAGCAACGTGGCACACACTTCCACGGCAACAGATATAGTATCTGCCAAGAGTGCCCGCTTCACCTTTTCCGACCTTGCGGCTAATGCTGACGTGCAATATGCCGTTTATCCCGCTGCCGCAGCAGTAGGGCTGTCGGGCGACGTCATCACCGTCACCGTGCCCACCGAGCAGACTGCCGTAGCAGGCAGTTTTGCCGAGGGCAGTGCGGTGGCAATTGCCAAGGGCGGCAGTTCTACACTTGGTTTTAAGAACGTCTGCGGTTTCCTGGCTTTCACCATCAATGCTGATGGTGTGCAGAGTGTACACATCTATGCCAATGAGAAGATGACGGGCATGGCAGATGTCAGTTGGAACAACGGCAACCCAACGGTCGACGCTTTTGGGACCTTTGCCTATACGGGTGTCAAACTCACGGGGTCATTCACCAAGGGCGAGACTTACTATGCAGCCGTATTCCCCGGTACCTATACGGGCCTTACGCTGAAGCTGACGCATAGCGACGGTTACGTGTCGACATACACCAATAGTAACCCACTCACTGTCAGTCGCAAGGACAATGTGGTTATCGCCAGAGACCTGTCGCTGCGCACTCCTGTCAGCGGCACATGGTTCGAGAAAGCTCCTGCCACAATTGGATCTGATGTGCCAGTCATCATTGTAGGTAAGGTGGGTGGCAGCTATCGTCTGATATCTAACGCAGATACAGGTGACTCGTCTCCCAGTGCTGCCACTACGGCAACGGTTTCGGGTTCAACGGTTACGGATGTGCCTGCCGAATTCAAGTGGAATCTCTCGACAACCGACGGCAAGTTCACGCTCTATCCCGCAGGCGACCACACACGCTGGCTCCATTGTCACACCATCAAAGAGTCGGGAAGTCAGGATAAATGTATGGCTGTTCATAACGACAGTGAGTTTAACCGTCGTTTCTTCACGTGGGATGCTGCAGGGCACTTGGTCACCAGCGATAGTAACAAGGACCGCTATCTGAGCTACAGCAACGGCTTATGGTGTGGCGAGACCTTCCCCGCATCGGACGTTTACCCTGCTGCCGTCTTCTCCTTCTATGTTGAAGTTCCGTAGAAACGGGCTTTGGTGATCACGGGGAATGCAGTTCCACTGACCATTCCGGACGGACTCTCGGTCCGAGCCGTTCGGAATGCCAAATCCCAAAAATGTTTTATATTTACAATCTGTGGTCATTTGGTCATGGTCATTTGGTCAAAATCAATTTCGGGAACGCGGTCATTGCTCACTATATATAAATATAAATATTTATATTATAGTGGCGGATTTTGACAGTCTGTTTTCGATTTTGACAAATGACCAAATGACCAAATGACCGCGCAAGACCAAAATAGACAAAATAATCTTGGATATGTATTCGTAGACCGCAATGGAAATGTAGTACCTTTGCGATGCATTTGAGATGCATCGCGAGTGAAGGCTGCGGCTCTGCGTTCGCCTTGCACTTCACTTGTCATTGTCAAAAATGAGCAACACGCCGTATCGCTGACAGCAAAACGCCGGCTCGCTGAAAGAGACACGACGAAACGCCGTTTGAGACATGAAACATTAAACATTAAAAATTAAACATTAAACATTAAAAATTAAACATTAAAAATTAAACATTAAAATCACTATGGGAACAATTGAAATTAAGAAGGTAGAACGAAAGGTGACTGTGGGCAAGAAGGGCGAGCAGCGCCAGCAGGTGAAGAGGACCTACGGCAAAATTATCTACCGCGGCACACTGCGCCTCACCGACATGGCCGAGCACATCATGAAGCACGGCAGCGTCTATACCGAGGACGTGGTCATCGGTGTGATCACCAAGCTGAAGGGCTGCATGCAGGAGATGCTGGCCGACGGCTACAAGGTGAAACTCGACGGCATCGGTACCCTCTATCCCGTGCTCACCTCCAAGGGCGTGACAGACGCGAAGGACTTCTCCCCCAGCGAGAACGTCACCCGACTGGGCATCGCATTCCTGGCCGACCAGAGCAAGAAGTCTGCCTACAAGGCTTCCGCCATGCGTCAGGGCGCTACGCTGAGCACCCAGCTGTACAGCGAACTGGCTGGCGAGACAACGGAGAACAGCGGAGAAAACTCGAACATAAACGAGAGTGAGGAGGGACCGGTGAACCCCTAAACCAAGGGGGTCGCGAAAGCGCCCCCTATCTTTAAACATTAATTCTTGGACTAGCCAAGCGACCAAAGGTCGAGCGACCATATAATTGGAACATTAATTTTTCATTAATTGCTTCGCATAGAAAAATAATAATTAATGATAATTAATGGCTTAATTAACGACAATTAATGTTGAAAAGAAAACAGTTAAACCATTAAATGCATAAAGCCATGAAGAACAAAGCAGTATGGAAATTCGTGATTCAGACAGCCATCAGTATGCTGTCGGCCATCGCAACGGCACTGGGAGTGACCAGTTGTATGGCGTGAAAAATTGCAGACCGCAAGAAGCCAAGGGCATCCGGAGAGATTCG
>JAEEGG010014034.1_pt1 | contig 17029 bp, 20 predicted proteins | sample 9134161 | NCBI WGS metagenome assembly JAEEGG01 (sample SAMN16246543, study PRJNA631951) | gut metagenome | biome: gut microbiome; feature: rumen; material: CR-attached | host: Bos | place: Iran: Karaj | collected 2018-10 | reverse complement strand
ATGGCATCGTAAAAAATAGAATACGCGATACTCTTCTTCCCCTGCAACATCAGATTGTTCACGAAACGAGTTACCTCGGTGTCGTGGAACTTGGGATCAGGAAGTAGAATCCTCTTCTTAGGCTTTGCTTTTCTCATAACTGAAAAAATTAATAATTAAACACCCGACGGCTACTTCTTCGGCCTCTTGGCGCCGTAGAGGGAACGGGACTGGGTCCTGCCTTCCACGCCTGCCGTGTCCAAAGCGCCGCGAAGGATGTGATAACGTACACCAGGGAGGTCCTTTACACGACCGCCGCGGACCAGCACGATGCTGTGTTCCTGGAGGTTGTGGCCCTCGCCCGGGATGTAGGCGTTCACCTCTTTAGCGTTGCTGAGACGTACACGGGCAACCTTACGCATTGCGGAGTTAGGTTTCTTAGGGGTAGTAGTGTACACCCTGACGCATACGCCACGCTTCTGAGGGCACGCATCCAATGCGCGAGACTTGCTCTTAACTTCGAGAGTCTCACGTCCTTTGCGAACCAATTGTTGAATTGTCGGCATAGTAAATAATTAAATAAAAAAACACCCCCGTAAAAAAGGGGGTGCAAATATACGGAAAATTTTTTAAAGTGCAACGAATTCTATGTCCTTCAGGGCTTTTTCCCGCAGTGCGGGGTCCTTTTCGCACGCAGAATCAAGGAGTTTGCGCGCATCCTTGACCTTGCCGCGGCGGGCGGCGATCACCGCGCGGTAGTAGTCGGCGGCGGCGGATTCATTGCCCGAGAGGGCCTTCTCGGCGGTGTCGTACTCGGCGCACATAATGTTGGCGATGGCCTCGTTAATGTCCCCGGCGCCCTTCAGCTTGTCGGCGGCAGTGACATAGTCGCCCTTGCTCATAGCCACGATGCCGAGGTTCTTGCGGGCGGAAGGATTATCGGACTTCTCGAAGAAGTCGGCGGCCTTGTCGAAGTTGCCGCGGCGCAGCTCCACGACTCCGAGGGCGTTGAGCACGTCGGGATCGTTCTGGTCTTTCATCTGGCTGAGGTAGAGCTCGGTGACGGCGTGGGCGCCCTGATCGAGCTTGAGTATGGCCAGGTCGTAGCGGCCTACCTGCGAATTGAAGCGCTCGGCGGCGGCACGGTAGAAGAGCTCCTTGCGCTCAGGATCCTCGGAGGTAGCGGCGATGCGCAGCACCGCGGACTCATCTACCAGATAGAGGAGCTTGCGGTCGGCAAGGCGCTGCAGCTCGGCGTCGGTGTAGTTCTCGTATTCCACCTCGGTCACGAAGCGGGAGCGGCGCAGCTCGGGAAGGACCTCCTTCTTGAGCTCGGTGAAGATCTGGCTCATATTGCGGATCTCGCTCTCGCGGACCTCCGGGTCATTGTACATACTGAGCACGCGGAGGATGAGATCCTTGTCCTCGATGTTCGACTTGGCGACGGCCTCCTGGAATCCCTCCCAGTCCTGGCCCACGCTCTTCACCTCGGGGGCATCGGCACCCTCCAGGTTCTTGGAGACGGATGCCCAGGCCTTCTTTGCGGCGGATGAACGCTCGTTGGAGAGCTTGGCGTTGTGCTCCTCGCCACCTTCGGGAGATGCATACGAGATGATCTTCACGTCCTTGATCTTGGCGCGGTCGTTCTCGGCGATCTCGGCGAGCTGCTCCTTGTACTCCCTGAAGGAAGCGCCGGAAAGCTCGCTGCCCTTGACGGCGGAAGAGTTCACGTCGTAGTGGATCTGGCCCTCGGAAGTCTTGACCGTGGTGTGCTGGTAGCCATCTTCCTTATAGTCGTAGTAGCCGGTGGTAATGAAATCATTGCCGGTCACTATCACGCCGTCCGCAACCTTACGGCTGGGCAGCACGATGCTCTTGTCTTTGTAGGTGGCGACGCTGCGGAGCTCGAGGTAGCACTTCTTCATCCCCTCGACATAGGGGGCGACGAAGCTCTCGACCACGGAACCGCCGTCGATGGAGATCTCCTTGTTGTTCTCGCGTATCTTGCTGCCCTGGTAGTGGAAGGTAGGGCCAGCGTATTCGCCGCCCTCGTACACTATGACGGGAGTGACTGCAAGCTTGGATTCGGGGGCGAAGTATCCGGCGGGATAATCGACCGTTATGGATACGGGGACCTTATCGGCTACCACCGTCAGCACTGCGGGCTCGCAGCTCACTCCCACGTTGGAGGAGGCGTCCGCCATCTGCTGTGCGGAGTTCTTGTTGCAGGCTGCCAGAGCGAGCACCGCGGCGGCAGCTGCGAAAATCTTGTACATCTTCATAATAATCGTTTGTTGGAACCACAAAGATAGAAAATTCGGAAGGAATTTACTAACTTTGCATATTATAATGGATACGCAGGAACTACAGAAACTTAAGAACAAGTATGACATCATAGGGAGTGATGCCGCACTTAACCACGCCCTGGAGACCGCCGTCGCGGTGGCCCCCACGGACCTTACCGTGCTGGTAAGCGGCGAGAGCGGAGTGGGCAAGGAGACCATCCCCCAGATCATACACCAGTTCAGCCGGCGCAAGAACGGGAAGTATCTGGCCGTGAACTGCGGAGCCATCCCCGAGGGGACCATCAACGCCGAGCTCTTCGGCCACGAGAAGGGGGCCTTCACCGGCGCCATAGGCGAGCGGAAGGGCTACTTCGAGGAGGCCAACGGCGGCACCCTCTTCCTCGACGAGATAGGCGAACTGCCCAAGGAGACCCAGGCAATGCTGCTCCGCGTGCTGCAGAGCGGCGAGTTCATAAAGGTGGGCTCCTCGAAGGTGGAGAAGACGGATGTCCGCATAGTCGCGGCCACGAACGTCAACCTCTACAACGCCGTGCAGCAGGGCCGCTTCCGCGAGGATCTCTACTACAGGCTCAACGCCGCCAGGATAGTGATGCCGTCGCTGCGCGAGCGTAAGGAGGATATCTACCTCCTCTTCCGCAAGTTCACCTCCGACTTCGCACAGCGCTTCGGACTGCGCAAGGTAAGCCTCAGCATCGAGGCCATATCGCTTCTGAAGGGCTACCGCTGGCCCGGCAACATCCGCCAGCTGAAGAATGTGGCGGAGACGGTCACGGCCCTGGAATCCAGGCCGGCCAGCACGGAGAACGACCGTGTGGAGCTGGGCGCCCGCGAACTCGCCCCGTACATCCCCGACGAGAAGGACAGCCTCCTTCCCCAGATCGCTACCCCGGCTTCGGGCGGGAGTATGTCGGATGATGATAAGAGGGTGCTGGTGAAGGCGCTGCTGGACCTCAAGAGCGAGGTGGATGCGCTGTCGGCGAGGGTGAAGGAGCTCGAGGGGCCAGATCATGCCCGACTCGATCGGGCATCTTCCGACGACGACGCCGAATGGCAGGAGCAGGGGGACGACCTCAGCATACGCAAGAATACCGGCGAACTCATAGAGCGGGCGCTCGAGAAGCACGGCGGCAACGTGAAAGCCGCAGCGGCCGAACTCGGAATCTCCGAAAGGACCATCTACCGCAAACTCGCAAAGAACAAGAAATGAAGAAATTCCTCATAATACTCGCGGCGGCCCTGTGCCTCGGGGGATGCAAGGTGACCTACTCATTCTCGGGCACCTCCATCGATCCGGACGTGCACACCATCAGCGTCCCTCCCTTCGAATACAAGGCGCTGAGGGTCAACCCGGCGCTGTCCAACGAACTCACCGAGGCCATACGCACGCGTTTCCGCAGGATGACCACCCTCGAACAGGTGGATATGGACGCGGACCTGGAGATTATCGGGGAGATAGTAGGGTACGACGTGCAGGCGTCGGCCGTTACCGCGAGTGAAATCGCGGCCCAGAACCGGCTTACCGTGAGCGTGAAGGTGACCTTCAACAACAACAAGCACCCGGAGGAGAGCTTCGCCAACAAGAGTTTCTCGGCCTACGCCGACTATGACTCCGAGAATTCCCTCGATGCGGTGGAGAGCACCCTCTGCGCCGAGATCATCGACAAGATAGTGGAAGATGTATTCAACGCAACTGTAGCCCAATGGTAGAACACGACTACATAGATCTCCGAAGGCTCAACCTCGACGAACTCAACGGCGTGGTGAACCTCTATCCCTGGTTCGGCGGCGCCCGCAAGGAGCTCTGCCGGAGGATGTCGGAGCTGGGCGAGGGCGCCTGGAGCGACGAGCGCTATGCGGATGCGGCCCTGTACGTAGGGTCCCGCCGCATCATTGCGAACCTGGCCCACAAGGGGCACAAGGTGGATTATTCCGACATGCAGGTGAAGGAGCTCCTGCGCGCGTATATAGACGAAGGTGTCGGGGAGATTCGCGACGAGGGCCAGCCCCGCAGGGTGATAGTGGTCGGAGGGGATTACTTCTCTGCGAAGCAGTATGATGCCGTGCGGCAGGAGGGGGATAATGATTTTGCGGCGATGGCTAGATCCCCGATCGGGTCGGGGATGACGCCGGGGGCGTCATTGCCGGCCGGACCGGCAAACCCGCAGACCGAAGAGGACTTCACCGACTTCTGCACCGAAACACTCGCGCAAATCTATGCAGATCAAGGCTATCCCGAGCAGGCCCGACAAATTTATTCGCGCTTAAGTTTGCGATTCCCGGAAAAAAGTGCTTACTTTGCAGCCCTTATCGAAAAATTAAAGAATTAGTATATGAACGCAGTATTTACAATCCTGACAGTGCTCATCATCCTGGCGAGCCTCCTGCTCATTGGTGCCGTCCTTCTCCAGAATGGTAAAGGAGAGGGTCTGGCCAGCAACTTCGTGGCCGGCAACCAGACCTTCGGCGTGCGTCAGACCGCCGACATCCTCGAAAGGATCACCTGGGGCCTGGTAGTCTTCATCCTCGTGGTCTCCATCATCGCATCGTTCTCTTCCCGCAGCAAGAGCAACGACGCCGACATCACCGATGCTATAGAGAATACGGAAAGTGCAGCCCAGCCCGAGTTCCCTACAGCACCCATCGAGCAGGCCGCACCTACCGCCGAAGCAGAATAATTACTTATTCCGCAGAATTGTCTTAGCGCCTTCGGAGTCCACTTCGATGGCGCTTTCTTTATGTATCTTGCCCTCCAGTATCTCGCGGGCAAGCTTGTTCACCAGTTCGCGCTGGATAAGGCGCTTGACGGGACGCGCACCGAACACGGGGTCGTATCCGTGCTCCACCATATCGTCTTCGAAGGCCTTGGTGTAGGTGAGCGTGACGTTTTCGTCTTCCAGCTTCTTCTGCAGTATGCCCATCTGGATATGCACTATCTGGCGGATGTCGTCCTTGGTGAGGGCGTCGAACACCACTATCTCGTCTATCCTGTTCAGGAATTCCGGGCGCATGCGCAGGCGGAGTTCCTCCTCCTTGAGGTTGGAGGTCATTATCAGGATAGTGTTCTTGAAGTCCACCGTACGGCCCTTATTGTCCGTCAGACGGCCGTCGTCCAGCACCTGCAGTAGTATGTTGAACACGTCGGGATGGGCCTTCTCTATCTCGTCGAGGAGGATTACCGAATAGGGTTTGCGGCGCACGGCCTCGGTTAGCTGGCCGCCCTCGTCGTATCCCACATATCCCGGAGGCGCACCGATGAGGCGGCTGACCGTGTGGGATTCCTGGTACTCGCTCATATCGATACGGGTCATCATTGTCTCGTCGTTGAAGAGGAACTCCGCGAGGGCCTTCGCCAGCTCGGTCTTGCCCACGCCGGTGGTGCCCAGGAAGAGGAAAGAGCCGATGGGGCGGGCCTCGTTAGAAAGGCCGGCCCTGCTGCGGCGGACGGCATCCGACACGGCTGCGATAGCCTTGTCCTGGCCTACCACGCGCTTGTGGAGCTCGGACTCCATGCGCAGCAGCTTATCCTTCTCGCTCTCCAGCATACGGTTCACGGGGATGCCGGTCCAGCGGGCCACCACCTCGGCAATATCTTCCGGAGTCACGGCCTCGTTGATGATGGGGTTCTTGATGGATGCCTGCTTGCGGGTGAGTTCTTCGATGCGGGCGCGGGCCTGGGCTATCTTGCCGTATCTCAGCTCGGCCACCTTGCCGTAGTTGCCCTGGCGCTCGGCGATGCGGGCCTCGTTCTCGTCGTCCTCTATCTCCTGGCGGGCCTTCTGCAGGTCGGCGACTATCTCCTTCTCGGAAGACCATCTCTTCATCAGTTCATCCCTGCGGGCCTTGAGCTCCTTCAGCTCGGAATCTATCTTCTCGGCCTTCAGGGAGGTGCTTTCGCGCTTGACGGCCTCCTTCTCGATCTCGAGCTGACGTATCTTGGAGTTAAGGTCGTCGATGGGTTCGGGGACGGAATTCATCTCCAGACGCAGCTTGGATGCGGCCTCGTCGATGAGGTCGATGGCCTTGTCCGGCAGGAAACGGTTGTTGATGTAGCGGTGGCTGAGGTTGACTGCCGCGATAAGGGCATCGTCCTCGATGCGCACCTTGTGGTGGTTCTCGTACTTCTCCTTCAGGCCACGGAGGATGGAGATGCTCTCGGCGGGGCTGGGTTCATCCACCATAACCTTCTGGAAACGGCGCTCGAGAGCCTTGTCCTGCTCGAAGTACTTCTGGTACTCGTCGAGGGTGGTGGAGCCTATGGTACGCAGCTCGCCTCGGGCCAGGGCAGGCTTGAGGATGTTGGATGCGTCCATCGCGCCGCTGCTGCGCCCGGCACCCACGAGGGTGTGGATCTCGTCGATGAAGAGGATTATCTCCCCTTCGCTCTCGACTACTTCCTTTACTACGCCCTTGAGGCGCTCTTCGAACTCTCCTTGATATTTCGCGCCCGCGATGAGCGCGCCCATATCGAGGGAGAAGACTTTCTTGGATTTAAGGTTTTCCGGCACCTGGCCGTTGACTATCTTGGTGGCTATGCCTTCGGATATGGCGGTTTTGCCTACGCCCGGTTCGCCTACCAGGATAGGATTGTTCTTGGTTCGCCGGCTCAGGATCTGCAGCACGCGGCGGATTTCGTCGTCGCGCCCGATCACCGGATCCAGCTTGCCTTTGGCCGCGGCCTCATTGAGGTCGATGGCGTATTTACTGAGGAATTCGTATTTGTTTTCCATATTTCAAGCTCCTTTTACACAGAGGGGTGCGTCAAATTACGGACCAGTGACAGATTGTCAGAGGGCCGTGCAACGAAACACGGAACTAGTTCATCTATTTATCGCTATGTATTTGATTAAAACTATTCGCGCGTTGGTTTTTCGCGCGCTTACCCTCGCGCTGGCCGCCGCCGCACTTTCGTCGTGCTTCGCTTTCGATGATGACAGCGTCACCGCCCGCGAGAACGCCGACGACTCCGTCAAGATAAGCTATCTGGGCAAGGGTTACGCCGTGGGCGTGGCCTTCTACGGAGACCTCTTCCGCGTCGAAGCCCCCGAAGATTTTACCTACGACCTCGTGGTTCTCACCGCGGGCGCATACAATCAATATGGCTCCGCCAGTGCCCTGGTGAACCGCTATACCGAGAGCCTGGTGCGCACCCTGGAGATGAACCACACCAATCTCGAGGATTATCTCCTTCACGGCAACTACAATAATGGCGAGCAGATTCTCCCCCGGGGGGATTATACCGTGTATGCTATAGGCATAGATATGGACGGGAAGCCCACCGGAGCCCTCTACAGCAAGCCTTTCACGGTGAAGAGCTACGTCGATTTCAAGCTGGACGGCAAGCTGGAGCGCCAGTTCGACTGGGACGCCGTGTACCTGGGGCGCTACCAGTCCACCGACTACGATGGCAATCCCATCTACTGCGACCGCATCTCCAGCGACTGCGACGAGGAGACTTTCTATTATCACGTGATAAGCGCTCCCGGCGCGCTGAAGACCGACCAGGAGCTGCTGAACGCCTTCGAGAAGGGCTGCGGCCTGGACGACCTCAAGGGCGCCAAGGGCCTGCTGGAGTGGTACAAGCTGCTGGCTCCGGAGCATGATTATAGGATTGGTTTGGATGCCCTCGCAGCCCGCGGATTCAAGGACAAGGACAACGGATATATGGATTACACCATAGGCAAGACCGGAATGTTCGACGTATATACCGTGGAGATAATGCTGGACGGGCATATTACCGGCCGTTATGGCAAGACCACCCTCAATATAAGCGGTTCTCCGGACCTTGCCAACCCTCAGGAAGTAGCCAAAGGGCGACTTAAGAGGAAAATGGGGTTGTAATTAGGATTTTATTTTCTATATTTGCCCATATAACACTTATACAACCATTTCTATTTAGCATTCTATGGGTAAATTTGTCATCACTGTCAGGAAGAACGGAGAATTCCAGTTCAACCTTAAGGCCTCCAATGGCCAGGTAGTCCTTTCCAGCGAAGGATACACTAAGAAGGAATCCTGCCTGAACGGCATCGAGTCGGTTCGCAAGAACAGCCAGGACCCTTCCAAGTTCGAGGTTAAAGTTGCCAAGAACGGCAAACCTTTCTTCAACCTCAAGGCAACTAACGGACAGGTGATCGGCGCCAGCCAGATGTATGCATCCGAGGTAACCCTCAAGAAGGGCATCGCATCCGTGGCCGCCAATGCACCGACCGCACCCGTCGTAGAGGAAATCTAATCCAGATTTCCCGATAGTTTAGAGAAGCTCGTTTTCACGCGAGCTTCTTTTTTTTGCGCCGGGCGTGCAAGGTTCCAAGATTCTTCGTATTTTAGCGGTGTATGAAACGATATTTTCTGATTGTCATAGCTTTATGTGCCGCGGCAGCCGCGGCCTCAGCCCAGACCAGGGTATTCCCCATGGAAAGGTGGCAGCTCCGCGCCTTCGTGGGGTCCCCGGGAGCCCTAGACTATTTACGTGACCACACCAGCTTCGGGAACGACCTGGCAGCCACCTACGAACCGCAGTACCGGGACTATGTCGCCGACAACGCGATCGTGGGCGCAGAGTACGACTTCCGCATCTCCAAGAAATCCTATCTGGGAGCATCCCTCTCCTGGACCATGGCCCAGGACGTGTGCTACGATGCCGTGGAAGACGAGGCCATAGGCATAAGGGACATACATAATTTCTACCTGATGGGCCACTGGCGCTGGAACTGGTGGGCGAACCACAGGATGTCCCTCTACTCCGGGCTCGGCCTCGGAGTGCAGTTCTCCATCTTCCTCCAGGAAGGATATTCCACCAAGGTCGATGCCACCGACGTCGCCTGGCAGGTCAACTACATCGGCCTCGAGTACAGTTTCAGTGACAGATTCGCGGGCTTTGCGGATGCTGTAGCCGGCAACAGTGCCGTGGGGCTCCGCCTGGGTGTTTCTTTAAAATTCTAGGATTATGAAAAGAGTATTGATGATATTGGCGGGCGTGCTGGCCCTCGCATCCTGCGCCAGGATGGACCTGGACGAATATAACGGCAGCTACGACCACAGGGAAAGGCCCTATAAAGCCGGTGAAGAGTATATGGTTTCCCTGGCCAAGCAGCTCCTCCCCGACTGCCTCATCGCCCTCGAGGACGCACTGATCTACGATAATTACGGATATTATACCCAGAGCACTTCCGAATATAAGACAGGAGGCAAGAGCCTTCGCACCGAGGGTGCAGAATGGACGGTCAAGTCCTATGCCCCTATGAAAGGCATCAAGATCAGCTGCCTGGGCGAAAACCGCTGGAAGCTGGAATTCCAGGGCAACTACACCCTGCTCGGCTACGAATACCCCACGACCATCACCGCCCAAGCCACGCTGAATAACGGCGCGGGCTCCGGCGAGGGGTCCGGCGAGGGCTCTGGCGAGGGCTCCGGCACGGGCTCCGGCGAGGGTTCCGGCGAGGGCTCTGGCGCGGGCGCCTGGGCCAACCACAACAACTGGGAAGTGAGTTTTGACGGCTCCCGCACCGAACGCAACGGCTACGTCTGCGTCTTCACCAGCAACCCCACACTGAAGTTCTTCAAAGGCTACAACAACTACGGATGGAACAGCTGCACAGGCTCCGCCTTCATGGACGTCACCAAATACGGCAAGAAAGTCGACCGCTGCCGCAACGAATACCTCGGCAACGAAAACCGCTTCTTCCGAGGCATCTAAAAAAGCGATAAAAAATTTTGCACTTTAAATATTTCCGCTTATATTTGCAGTCCCAATTGCGGAAATAGCTCAGTTGGTAGAGCGCAACCTTGCCAAGGTTGAGGTCGCGGGTCCGAATCCCGTTTTCCGCTCAAGGACTTGCAGCTCGGCACAAAGTGCCGAGCTGTTTTGCTTTATGGCGCGATGGGAGCTTGCTCACAGGAGCGCCCATAAAGCAAAACGGCCAAGGAGCCTCCGGCTCCGGAGCTGCAAGTCCTTGAATGCCGCCCCCCCCAGGGATAGCGCGACCGAAGGGAGCGGAATCCCGTCCTGCCCGCCCGCGCCCGCGCCGCCTGCGCAGCGGAATCCCCCCCCCTCCACATTTTCCCCTCCCCAAGTGTTCCTGGTCTGCCAAAAAAATGCAGACCAGGAACAAAAAAGCCCAAAAACGTACCTGGTCTGCCAAAAAATTGCAGACCAGGAACACCCACCCTCCCGACGCCCCCTTCGAACGGGCCTCTTCCCGCCCAAAATTAAATTCAGAAAAATCCACTATAAGCCCTTGATTCTGAAAAGTTTATTCCTAACTTTGTAGAAGCCCCCCGCCCGAAAAGTCGGCCGGAAAGTCTGTAGGCGCAGACCGGAAGTTCAAAGTCCCAGTCAGGGATGTTCGAAGGTCCAGCCCTAAATTCAAAGGTCCAGTCCGGGGAGAGGGGAATCGAAGATTTGTTGATTGAAAGAATTTGAGGCGTCTATGAGGAGGCAGTATTGGTTGGTCACTACAGACCATTTGGAGGTCAGGATCTGGTTCAAGGATGATGAAGACTTCAAAGCGGCGATGAACTTCGTCGCCGTCCTTTCGACAATGGCGGGGCTGCGGATTGTCGCATTCGTCCTGATGTCAAACCACGTTCACTTCATTCTGGAATGCGAATACAGCGTGGCGGAGGTGTTTATCAGCCGCCTGAAAAAGATGTATTCCCAGTACTACAGCAAGAAGTACGGTGCATGCGGGTTCCTGCGCAGGAATGACGTGGATTATCAGGAAGTGGCGATTGGGGACGAGTCTTTCGAAAGGGCCGTCGCATATGTGCAGATGAACAGCGTCGCAGCGAACATCTGCCTTCATCCGTCAGGATATCCCTGGGGGACCGGACCTACATTTTTTGCACTGGCGCCGGAGAAGGGGGCCGAGGTCGGAAGTCTTTCCGCGCGGGCACGGTGGCGGTTGTTGCACAGCAAGCTGCCAATCCCCGACAACTACCTCGTCGCAGCGGAGGGATACATCCTCCCATCTTCCTATGTCCCTGTGACGTTCGTCGAATCGGTATTCCGGACGCCTAAGAGGATGAATTATTTCCTGCAGAATTCGTCGAAGGCGCGGAAGGTCAAAGAGGCGCCGGCATTCAGCGACCAGCTTATTGCGGGCGCCCTGCGGGATCTCACGGTGTCGCTGTTCCACAAAAACGGCATCAACGAGCTTAGCGACGCGCAGTTAGCAGAGCTGATACGCCAGATAAGATTCCGCTTCTCGTCATACCCCGCGCAGATTGGCCGGGTGTGCGGCCTGCCATACGAAAAGGTATGCGAACTGTTGGAGGTGCTGTAGTATTACTATAAAAAAATAAAAGCCAGCCTGGGACGCTGACTTTAGGGCTCGAATCAAGTGAACTTGAGAGGGTTGTCATCCCTTCCACGCGAAATCCCTGCGACGATTCCGGCACAAAGATACACAGTATTTTTTAATAAGCAAATACCCGGAAGTGTTCTCAACCATCCCGGCAATTTCGGAATCGCACTCCAAAATTGCATAAAAACTCCAAACAACAAAGCACTATCCTCTAATTACCGAATATCTTTCCCGAAGGGGAAGATGGTGGCGAGGGCCAGCTTGAAATGCATCATGCCCCAGGGGATGCCGACGATGGTAATGCAGAAAAGCGCCCCGCAGAACACATGCACCAACGCAATCTCCCACCATCCCAGAAGAATCCAAAGGAGATTCATGACAACGGAGATGCAGCCCGGCTCGCCAGGGCCGTTCACCAGCTCGTGCCCGAACGGCCAAAGCACATAGGAGCCCAGCTTGAACAGCTGCAAACCGAAAGGGATACCAACTATCGTGACGCACATCAAAAGCCCCACGATAAAATAGATGACGGCTATAACAAGCCCGCCAAAAACCAGCCAAAGAAAATTACCTAGAGATTCCATGATTTAATACTTTATTCTATCTACCAACTGCAGAAAATAATCGTTAGACCATATGTCCAGTTGGGGTAAAAGACTCTTGTCAATATAAGGAATAACGTCCTCTTTGACGTCATTAATATTTGTGGATGCGAGCTTATCACGAAGCAAAACAAGAAAGTCGTCTAGACTCGTATCCTTGCCGTTGAATTCACGAATACGAGCTTGCAGGTGTTCAAAATTAAGAGGCACATTATTACGGACATACCACTCAAAGTCGAACCAGTCGCGTCCCTTTACCCGACGTTGCCAAGAACGATAAACCAAAGCATGCATTTTCCCGGCAAATAAGTCTGGGAGAGTGAAACAGCGGGTCATGAAAGAATAGGGCTGCATAAGAAGTTTCTGCTCCGTGTCAAAATGAAGCGGCGGATCTGTATCCAGTTCAATCTTTACCTTAATGCTCCTTTTCGTTTGAAACTTAATATCATAAGCCTCTGTATTCTCTTTTAAAAAAGCAGATTCCACTCGTCCGAAACCTTTTTTCTCCTTTTTAGCGATAGTAATATCAAAGCCTGCCATCCGAAACTCTTCGCGAATAGCGTCAAAGTAGTTTTCTAGATGAATATCCTCCCTTTTCTCGGATAGTGAGAAATCCATGTCTTCCGAGAACCTGGGCAGCCCGTGAAATAACCTCAGACATGTGCCCCCGTAAAAAGCGGCATGCTCAAAAAAGCCGCCGCGACGAAGCCCGGCCAAAGCAATTTTCTGGCATATCTCCTGTTCCACGTTAAATGATGGCGCGTCTCCAACAGTATTCGTATAGGATGCCAACATTGATTCGATCGTCGTCATTGCTTTATCAACTTTACAAGGTTTAACAAAATCCTGGTTTTACGGCCGGCATGGGCACATTCTTCTATGATTTGAGGATCCAGTTCGGAGAGTATGTCCATGTCCATACGCATATCCTCCTCCAGATACACGGCTAAAGCCTTAATCGATTGAGGCGGGACAAAGGAATCATATTGGATGGTATCGCACAGGGCCTTTTCCCTAGTGGCCATCAGGAAATTAACACCGCCCGATGCCACACTCTCGACACCTATAGGGAAATATGCGGTCGGGACTTGCATATAACTGAATATACCCATAGGAGTATCGAAAACCCGGGATCGCTTTGTGGTAACAGACGTTATTCTACGGACACCCTCCGGAATCATTCCATAAAAACTTAAAGCCCATTGCAACGACACGTAAGACGGCCCGTAGATATGGTTCGCACAAAGCCTTGGATCAGTGTCCCGCCCCGTCAACTGACTGTTGACAACAAATAAACTGCGCCGAAGGCGAATAAGCTCACCACTGCGCTCCAGTGCCTGAACCTTCTTCTCCGAAGCAGCGAGATGAGAGAAAACACTCTTAACTTCGCTACCGGAGACAGGAATTCCAGCGAACTGTATAAGCGGGTTTGTCTTGAGCATGTTCTTCTGTTTTACTGCAAATATAACATTATTTACATAGAAAAGGAAGAAAATGTTCTTTTTGTGCGCAAAAATTTAGAAAAGATGGTCTTAATTACGGCTCTTCATAGTAATATGAATAATCTATGCCTTTCATAAAAGTTTCGCGATCGTCGATCTTCTCCGTAAGAGCACTCATAAGGAGGGCTTTTATCGGCGCCGGGTCAACAACGCTGAGGCGCACTGCTTGCCGTCGGGAGCTTCGAATTTGAAGTGGTTAGTAGTACTAACCAGTTCGACGCCTTCTTTGGCCAATTTGCCTTTCAAATATTTCCAGTAATTCCCTGCCCTCTTGTAATCCTCTTCATCATTGATGGCGCGCACAATATCAATGGCCGAGAACCACCATTTGGAACGATCCTCGTCCCAAACAGCACGAACCTGACGGTCATTGAAAAACCTTATGGATTTCTTGTGTGCCATATATCTACAAATGTACGAAAAAGCAGACCGGAATCCTATTTTTTTAAGTCGTACTCATTAAGTACAAATATAATAAATGCTGCAAATTCTGTCCCTTGCAAAGCCTTGGGAGAAAAAACAAAAGCCGCCAGGTAGCGACTTTTCAATGAGGCTCGGATCAAGTTGCCTTGAGAGGGTTGTCATCCCTTCAAACGAAGTTCCTCTTCGACGAATCCTAGTGCAAAGGTAGTGTTTTTTCTGAAATCTGCAAGAAGATTCTTTTTACTGGTTATTTCTTAAAGGTTCTTTCGGATGTCATCGATTATCCGGTCGGCACCGTCCAGGAGGTCGAAGAGGGCATCTTCGGCGAGGATGCCGCGCTTGAGGTCCGGGGGCAGGAGGCCGGCCTCATCCGCCTCGAAATCCTTCTGCCACTGGCCCGAGGCCATGTAGTCGCGGAGGATGGCGAGATCCCCCTTGTAATCGAGGAAGGCCTCGACGGCCATATCCAGTTCGCCCAGGACCGTCGTCAGGGCATCATAACGCTCCTCCATCTCCTTTATCCGGGAGATGAGAGAGTCAGAGGTACTTTTTGAAGTCATATTTCTCGCGGATTAGTGCCTTGGCCGCATCGTCCTGATGCGTGAAATACGCCCTGAACCCAGGGCAGAAGTTGATATGCCAGCGCCACAACCGCCCCAAGACGGACTTGGGATCACGGTCGTAGTGCGCACGGAGCCGGCAGGTGGAGCAGGGGTAGGTGGGGGTGGGCATATAGGTGGAAGGCTTTTCTTCGTTTTGCATTAAAAATCCGGATGAGATTTCATATATTCATCTATTGCATCCAAGTCTCTTTGCTGTTGGGCCGAACCATTGTAATGAACTTGTTTGCCACCATCCTTAGAATCATATCCACCGCCACGAACATAGTTTTGTCTTTGCGCCTTCTCAATATCAGCAGCCTCATTAAGGCCTGCTTTTCTAAGAGTCATTTCCCTTTCCAGCGACTTATTATACTCATCGCTTTCCATACGGTCCATGGAAGCATTGTTGGAAGGGCCGCCGCACATACACGAGTTGACCATAAATAAGGTCAAACACAATGCGATAATTGACATCATTTTATGCTTCATATTAAACACAATTAATGTTTCTTAGTATATTTTTCATCAAAGTATTGTAATACGTTTGAACTATAGTATACGGTTTTCGGAGACTTTGCGCTATTGACATACAGTTTTCTATGAGTACATAGTTTTGGATTGTTTTTGCTTGCGCGCCATATTATTGCTTGTTAGCCGTTAATAATCTACCTATCAATTCTTGAGTATATTGCTTCGACGCTCCGTGCATTAATAGGAAGTCATAGAGATTTCTCTGATCTTCGTCAACGCATCCGGTTCTTATGATTTTGAAATCATTAAGATTATAGAGCATTGAAAGATTCCCGTCAATCATTCTGTTGAGACTACCTTTTACCTGCTCCTCCGACGTGTAATCTTTGGTAAAGATGGTGATTCTCTTTTTGACAGAACTGGAATAGTCAGATTGTCGCTCAAAAAACGCTTTGAAGTATTGCCAGTCGTTTTCACCAAGAGAATGTCCAAAAATAATAACCTCATCCGCATCTTTAAGCTCGGCGACAAGCGCCGGCGGGTCATAAGAGGAATCAAAAGCCTTTTGGAGAAAATCATAGTTCCGATTAATAGAGGGATCATACCGGGTCCCTATAATAATCTTTTCACTCTCACAACTACCATGCATATAATGAACTATTGCGGCATCAGGAGCGGCCCCATTGATTAAAACAGGGGTATAGTTAAAAGTAAAGATGTCAACACTATTCCCTTTACGAGCTTCTTCATTCAAAGTATTAAGGACATTGAAAGCAATTGTATCCTTCACATTTTCAGGATACTTAAGGCTATTTAGATATTTAAAAAGGCGATCTTTTATAAGGAGAAGGGCAACGCGATCTCGTTCAAGAGGCTTTTCCTTTAGTGCATCAACAAACTTAATTGTTGGGGCAGAATAACGATTCTCATCTATGTAAAAAACGCCTTTCTTTATCAACGTTTTAATTACATCGAATTTGTCTTCATATGTTCCGGAGAACCAAGCTTCTGGTCTAAATCTATTAATAAACTCTCTCTCTTCCTCGGTAATATGATCTGCTGGATTCTCCGGATTAGAAATGCCTTTATAGAAATTTAGAAGCTCATTCTCAAGGTCATACCACTTAACAGCATCAAGATTGTCCGGCCAGCAGGTATTCAAATGATAGATGAGAGGTGCCGGATAATAATACGGACAATAATCTGACGCCTCAAAGTCCTTATAGGACGTTTTGAGGCCCAGGTTAAGGTCAAAACCATTACCTAGGATTACGACTATTTTACGAGACGACATCTTCAAAAATTCTCTTCTATATACTTCAATAATTCCGCATAAGCAGGATGAGAAAGATTAAGAGCTCCGCGAGGTGCACCGTTCATACCATGCTCCAAAAGATTCGCAAGCCCAAGGCGGGAGGTCTTTGTATCAGAGATAAATCTCAACTTAGCGAATCTATTGTGCTCCCTTGAAGGGTCTGCATCTTTTGGGTTAATGTAAAACTCCAGCTCCTTATCCATCTCGGGCGAATAAGGGAGATCGTGCCCGTCTATACTAAACTTGCACACGATGGCGCTATCAGGGGCAGAGCTATATAGATAGCCAGTATCTCCCGTCTGAAAGTTATAGTACTGCGACCAATAGATAATACCATACTTCTTGAAGCAGCCAGCATAATCGAACAACTTACTATTGGCGGGGAGCAACCATATTTTTGCCTCTTTTCTAGCAGGAGTCTTATGATGACCTTTCTCCGGGGCGTCGCCAATAATCGCTTTCTTGTGGACCTCTTCGATAATAGCATCGCCTAAAACACCCGCGACATCACGAAAGATATCCAG
>JAEEGG010014029.1_pt1 | contig 17032 bp, 13 predicted proteins | sample 9134161 | NCBI WGS metagenome assembly JAEEGG01 (sample SAMN16246543, study PRJNA631951) | gut metagenome | biome: gut microbiome; feature: rumen; material: CR-attached | host: Bos | place: Iran: Karaj | collected 2018-10 | reverse complement strand
TTAAAACTTCCTGGAATGCGTTGGGATATTCAAACGGCTCAGTACGTACTCGCATTAAAAATGAAATATGATAGCGGTCTGTGGGATTCATTAGTGGTTCCACTGGTGTACAAACATTTTGGTCTTGTTTCACCGTACTGATCAAAAAAAAATCGAAACCCACATTTTTTAGGTACACTCTGGAAAAGAGATATTACATCGCCTACGGCAGTAACCTGAACATCAAACAGATGAAGTTCAGATGTCCGACGGCAAAGGTGGTCGGCACTTCAGAAATTCATGATTACCGGCTTCTGTTCAAAGGAAGTCAGACCGGAGCGTATCTCACCATTGAACCCTGCACGGGTTCGGGTGTACCGGTAGCGGTCTGGGAGGTAACGGCTGATGATGAACTTTCCCTCGACAGCTACGAAGGGAATCCGCAGTTCTACTACAAGACGGAAATGACACTTCCGGTAACCGGCACTGATGGTAAACCTGTGGGAGACCTCACGGTGTTTGTCTATATCATGCATGAGGACAGATCTGTGGGAATACCGATGCAGTATTATGTCGACGCATGTCTTGAGGGCTACAGAGTCTTCGGCTTTGATGAGGAAAAAATATCTGATGCAATTAAACTCAGTCTTGAAAAATGTCACCATGAAAAATAGCGAAGCTTCATCTGTCCAATCTGCGACAGGCAGTTTTTCAGGTTCCGGAACGGTTTAGGCTGGATGGTCTGTTACGACGAGGAAAATGCTTCTGTTATACGTTCTGCTGCGAAGTTTTTCTTTTGATGGCAGTTTTGTCATTTGTAAGAATTTTATTTTTGCTGCAGACTGGACAGAGCCTGCTTATCAGTGACTGATTTGCTATGTGCAGGATAACAGGGTAATAGATTTTGAGAGAGATCTTTATTCATTGTCAGGCAGAAAAGAATGACCGCCAGTGGATATGCTTCAGTTGAAGGATCAAAGTCTTTAGCAGTATTTTCATCATTCCATGAAATCAGTAAAAAACGGAGTGCATCTGGGAGCATACCAGTAAGGTATATGAGACTGCATCGAAAGGAATTAACCGATCCAGGTATTCAACCTGAAGAGTGAAATGCAATTCTTGAAAAAGTTATGCCCTGGAATTTAACATGTTCTGGACCTGTATTTTAGATCTAATACTTTTTTCTTTAATGCTCTCCATAAATTTTCACCGTGCATATTCCATCCTTTCCCTTACCGGTTACATCATGATAGTCATCTGCAGAAATCCAGAAATACGAGTCTGTGGATTTGATACCTAACACTGCACGGCTTGTACCATGCGGATGATCAAAATGTAGAAATTCAGGCATCAACTTAAGCATTGCAAACAGAGATTTTTCCCAGTGTTTTTTAAGATTATCAGAACAGCGATAGAGGATTGTATGCGGAGCCCTTACGTAATACACCATAGGCACAGGATCAGCATTCTTTGCGGTCTGTTCATCCTGTATCGGATCAGCTCCGATCTCCAATAGCAGAGCAAAACGAAAACCGTCTTCAATTTTAAGTTGCGTACCTGTTTCAGAATCGGTCGAACTAATTAATTCAGCATCGGTACCAAAAACCAGATCTGTAAGTACACAATGATCATCGTCAATCATATCTGATACATCACATGGCTCATCGAGACCTAATTCATCATATTTTATGGAGCGACTGATAATTCCGATAATCCCCTTATCACTCATCCCGCTGATATTCTTTCTCAGATCTTTCAGCTTCGCCAGTTCAGATTTAGACAGAAGTCCTGAATCGATGTACGGATCTACCAGAGCATAAAGCAGTTTACGGTAAATTTCCGCTTCAGAGGTATAAACACCTTCAATCTGCAGCAGAGCATTAAGATACCGATGCCCAAAACTGGCGATTGCCTTATCTATCTGCTTTTTCTCAGCAGACGGCAGATTCTGATAATTCCAGATTTTGACTGACGGCTGAACAAATCTGACAGACACAGGATCGGAATTGTCACCGGTCACCAGCTGATACACCGCTCTGACCGAAGCAGGATCGTACAGAAAAGGCACAATGTCAGGCGAATCGGCAAAAGCCTGAACCGAAAAAGACAGAAGACATGAAGCCAAAAAAGCTGATAAACGCACGGCAGTTCCTCCGTAATACCATGTAAGGACAATAAAGCTGTTCATTCTGAGCAATGACTGCAGCAGAAGTAAACAAACTGTATTCAGACAGACTGACAGTCAGTTAAATCATCTGCAGTAAATCACTTTCAAAACTAAAAAATCCTCCACATTAAGAATATCATCAATAGCACCGTCAAACATGAATAAACAAAGCAAATTACGGCAAAACATCAGAAAAATGTTTTTATGGAAGAGTCTTGTTTTATGGAGAGTCTTAAAAAATGCATAACATAATTCTCACCCGCAGTACACGCAGTCAGGACCTACAAAGACCATGGCGTAGGCTTTGAGCTGTCTGTCCCGGAACTCCAGAGCTGATTTGTATCCCAGAACCTGCTCTGTTGCACTCTTTACTGTTTTTTGAATCTCTGTTTCAGTAGCTGCTGTCTTTGTTATGTATTTAAGCTCAAAGAGATAGATGCATTCGGAGACATTCTTCTGTTTTCCGTTCCGGTACGAATAAGATACTTGCCATTAACTGCATAAGGTTTGATATGTCCGGAAAACGATACTTTTATAACTGTTCGCTGATCTACAGTCAGCTCTTCTATTGTTGGTTTAATTCTCGGCTCTATGGAATCACAGATTATTCTGGAAATGTCTTTTTTAGTGGAGTCACTGATATGCTGCCCCCTGACAAATCCGGAATCATCAACACCAAAATATACAGTGCCTCGACAGTGTTTATTCAGGATGGCAGCAATAGCTTCCATGGCTTCATTCTTTTCTCCGGTTGTAAGCTTAAACTCCACTGTTTCACTTTCTGAGCCAATAACCATCAGGAGCCTCCTGTCAAAATATAATATGGACATTGCTAAATGTCCATATGTATGTTGTTTGTTTTGTCCATATAATTAGATTGTCAGGGAAACGTTTATCGTAGTTTCGGCAGTTTCTGCCATGTGTTATTTCTGTATGCTCGCTTTCTATCACGCCCGGCGTTTTCTTTCTTCGATTCAGGCATCTGTACTTCCGGTAGGGGACAGTTATTCTGACACGAATTCAGCAAGCTTCTGACAGTGCAACTCTGTTAGAACCTGTAGGAAAATCCAGATGAAATGCTGCATAGATTTTTTCCTTTTCTGGTCCGGAAGTATTTTCCGTCAAGTCTTAACCATAAACTGCTGCTGATTCTTTTTGAGTAGATCAGAGCTGTCTCGTTTTTATATCCCCGGTATTCTCCTGTCCTGCTGACAGGAAATCCGGTGGAGAAGGTCAGCTTTCCCATATTCAGGGTTTTAATCATAAATCCTGCTTCTCCGGTAATGTAAGGATTCAGACCGCCGTGATTGATGTGAATTCCTGAACTGATTTCAGCAAAGGGTATGAAGCCACTTGCGAACAGGGAAAATCCGGTTCCGGCATGAATGTCCGGATAAAGCTGTGTATGTTCACTGTTAATGTCACCGTGAAGCTCAATTCCGAAATTGATTTTGAAATCCTCTGCCTGCAGATTTGGAAGAGATCTGAGCTCTAATATTTTAATTTCTGAAAAGTGTGCTCCGGAGCTGTTTACGATCCCGGAAATCTTAAAAAACTGAAATTCATTTGTCTTGGATGTGTACCAGAGATCTTCATTCAGATCGCTGTAAAGCAGCATAAAGTCTGCAGTTAAGCTGTTCCTGTTCAGACTGCTGTACTGATAGCCAAGAGTCAGTCTGGATGCAGGAGGAGCTTCTGCCGGATCTACAGGCAGCTCTTCTTTCATGTAGTATTTGTCTGTGGAGGAAGGACGCAATGTAATATTGTCAGTTCTTCCTGTCGCTTTGATATGCTTTATGTATTCAACCGGTGTTATGTACCATCCGGTTTTTCCGAAATCAAGTTCAGGATCTGCCGCTGCAAGAATGCGGTTCAGACCCGAGGCACAGTTGTGGGTAAAAAAAGAATATCTGATTTTATGAGTTTTCAGTTCAAACATATGGAGAAAAAGGATCTGTCTTGCTTCAGGATCCAGGTTTATTGAATATTCCCAAAGTGATCTGTGTTCTTCCGATATGTACTGGTGAACAGTATTGTCGTATGGAGACAGTGTATATCTGCCTTCAATTGAATCTGTAAGAAACTGCATCAGCAGGGATGATGAGGAGGAATCTGCCACAAAACCGAAGCTGTGTCTTTTGTAGATCCCGTTTGCATCCTTTCCTCCTGTCATAAGAAAAACATGACCCATACTGGAAACCGGTGAAGTTTCATCTTCTGACGCAAATACCACCGACAGATTTTCCATGCTGATATGTCTTGAGTATTCAAGAAATTCGGTGCATTTATTTTTGTCCGGCTGATGCCCGTATATGAGATAAAAGCGGGCAGGGTAGCTGCACATGCCTTCCGGATTATTCTGAAAGTAATCAATTGTTGCCAGAAGTTCTGCTGCAGGATCATGCCATCCGTTTCTGCTCAGAAAAAATGTACTGCCGGGATCTATCAGGCTGATTTCTGAACTGTAATGGAGCAGAGCCTCCCAGGTTTTCCTGAAATCAGGTGACAGATCTGCATATGCCGCAGCATGAACTGAAGTGCAGGGGAATACTGTTAATACAGCGGAAAAAATAAAGGCTGAAAAGATCCTGCACATAAAACCCAAAGTTCTGACTCCCGGTAGGATGGTTGAAAAGATCTGATGAAATGAGCAGTCAGATGAATGATTCAGACTGATGATTGTTCCTGAATAACTCCAGCATTTCGGCAAACCATGCAAAAGAAGGATTAACTGATGTTCATGCTTCTGAAAAGGTGTCTGCATAAATACTGTTCTACACTATCCTGAAAGAAAAGTGCAGTCGCAGAAATGCCATCTGAAAAATGCGGGTATTAAGCCCGCATCAGTTGAGGATCTTACAAATTGAGCAATTTGCATCACTTCTTTTTGAAATTTCTCTCGTAACCGCTAGGATGAACCACTGAATCAGATTCCGTGTCGAACAGATACTGTTTATCTGTTTCCGGGCGCTTGCTGGTCTGACTGGACAGTACGTTCGGATCCATCTTTGCCACCTGTTCATTCAGCCATTTCTGGCATTCAGGAGTATCCTTTACCTTAGGAGTTACATACAGGGTATCGTCATACTGCCAGAGAGCTCCTGTCGAGGAATCGATGGATGTACTCAGAAGACTTGTCATGAGAACATCAAGTATGACTGCAGGATGAAGAGAAGAATCAAATTTTTCCTCGGTTGGCAGAATGCACTCGCTTTCGATAATTTTTACCGCGATCGGATCACCTGTCCTGTGAACACTGAACTGCTCGCCGGCTGCCATGTCCTTGTGCTTTCTTCTGTCGCGATCAGAAATAACATCAAATTTGACCACATTATCAAGTTTCTGATCAACAATATCATTGTGAGTCCTGACTTCTACATATTGTGTGTTTCCGGTAAATATGGTGGAACAACCGGACAATAAAACAGCTGCACATATCGGCAGTAATGTAAATTTGTTCATATGTTTCCTGAATTTCTGACAAATTGATTAAAAGGTACAATTTTACCGTGCACAGGTGAGAAGGTCGATTTTATGCTTTATAAATCAGATTTCAAAGTAAAATTTGTGTGATTGTTGAAAATTGTGATGTGGATGCAGTTTTATTTGTCTTTACATATTTGCGGGCTGGTTTTACTTTCTATGACGAATGTAAGCCTGGAAGATACTGCTGATATTTCGCTGAGCCAGGGATAGAAGCAGGAGGTTCCGACAGATGTGTATTCCGGGTCGTTATCGGTAATTTGCAAAGAACGAACTTAACTTGCTTTCGATATTGTATTTGTAATCAGGGCGTTGTTGCCTCACAGATGTTTTTGATTTCCCTGTAAATCCATACTGATATATGCAGAGTGTTCAAAGCCTTATATCCTGATGTGCAATACTCCGGTTATAACGTTGTGCCAGCGCCTCTGCAGTTTTATGGGTTCTCAGTCCTGCTGACAGAGTCTGTCAGATTATGATCATGTTCCGTTTTTGTCAGGATGGATGGCATATTCAGACCTGGCAAAGGAAGACGTTGTGTCAAGAACGATGTCAGGATTCGCATTCCATATCTTCCGTCTGGAACTGGAAGAAGATCAGCCGGCCAGATTTTAAGGACACCGATTATGCTCCTGATGTTTTCATGTGCTTTTCTGACAGACTGCCGGTGAAATTCCGGTCGAAGCTGTTTAATTGCTGACAGATGAATATTGCTTATAATTGTTCAAATTGTGCTCTGCATGTATCACGGTTAAATATTCATTGTTGTGTTAAAATTTCAGCCGTCGATGCTGATCCCAGGGATGTTACGAGCCTGTGGAGGTTAATGTTATGGGAATTTTTCTGAATCCGACCCAGGAAAACAGTTTTGAGACACTGGTTAATTCCAGGGATAAAGGCATATTTGTCGATAAAACGGATTTTATAGAAGAAATATCTTCAAAAATCAATTCAGACAGGCGTTTTTTTGCTGTGTCCCGTCCCCGCAGATTCGGTAAAACCGTGACGGCTCATATGCTTTTGGCTTATTATTCCAAAGGTTATGACGGCAGGAAAATATTTGACGGTCTGCATATTGCCGATAAAGCCAGTTATCCTGAACATCTTAACAAATACGATGTCATTTACATTGATATGAATACTGTTGACGGATTGTTCGATGGCTATTCAGGTCAGAAGCAGAAAGTGGAAGGTGTTAATGATCTGGCTGATTTTTTCGAGTATTCAGTCATCAGGGAATTAAAATCAAATGATGCTTTTTCTGAATGTCTTGAAAAGCATAAGATTGAAAATACAGGACTTCTTGAAACTTTACTGGCAATTACGGATGATTTGAATACCAGATTCATTTTCATTATGGATGAATGGGATCTGGTATATCGTGAATACCGGGATGATGAAGTTTTGCAGAAAAAATTCATCAAGCTGTTGAAAAATCTGTTTAAATCTGATGGCGGCAAAGCCTGCTTTTCGCTTGCTTATCTCACCGGAATTCTGCCAATAAAAAAATACAACTCGCAGTCAGCGTTAAACGAATTTAAAGAATACAACATGCTGAGGCCGATCCCCTTCGAGAAATACTTTGGTTTTACCGAAGAAGAAGTGGTAGCAATAGCAGAAAGTCCATCGTGCTGCGTATCCAGACAGGAACTGAAGGAGTGGTACGAAGGCTACAGGCTTAACGGTGTTGATATTTATAATCCCAGCTCGGTTGTTTCTGCCGTCAGCGACGGAGTTTGTCAGAGCTACTGGAGCGGAACTTCGTCCAATGAGGAAGTTGTACGTTTAATCAACATGGATTTTGACGGTATCAGGGAAGATATTCTGAATTTAATTGAAGGTGATGAGGTATCTTTCAATTGCGGCAGGTTCCAGAACGACTTGGTAAGCATAAAGGATAAGAATGATGTTTTCTGCCTTCTGGTATGTCTGGGATATCTCGGATGCATTAATCCGGATGAAGAAACTGCTGACAGGAGCAGTAAACAGCAGCAGAAGGTTACTAACAGTAAAAACAGGCGGATAGCATATGTTCCGAATGCAGAAATAAAATCGGCTCTGATGGATATAGTCAGAGAGCAGGAATGGTATGAGCGTATGGACAACATAAAAAGATCTGAAAATCTGCTCAGAGCCATTAAGGAACTTGATGGCGATACTGCGGCTGATCTGATTCAGGAAATACACAATTCTTCTGCAGTATCGTTATACGACTATAACTCTGAATCAGTCCTTACATTTTGTGTGATAACAGGGCTGTTATGGTCAACTCTTGATGATTACAGCTATCATCGTGAAGATCAGGCAGGGAAAGACCGTGTTGATCTGGTTTACGAGCCTGTAATCAGGAAACAGCCTCTGATCCTGATTGAGTTTAAATATGGAGAATCAGCAGAGACTGCTCTTCAGCAGATTAGAACGCAGGAATACTTCAGACGCTATACACATCAATACCGGAATATCATTATTGTCGGCATCAGCTACGACCCGAAAACAAAGAAGCATCAGTGTCTGATTGAAAAGACGGATGAATAATTCTGAACCTTTTATGTGGATAAACCATAACAGTCCGGAACTTTTACAAGTTGCTTAAAGGTACTGATGTACAACTGAAAAAGAATGTAATCTGACTTGCTACCCGCAGTACACACATTCCGAGCCGGCAAAGATCATGGCACAGGCTTTGACCGTTTTGTCCCTGAACTCTAGGGCGGTCTTATACATCTGTACCTGTCCGGCTGCTTCATTTTTCAGATCTTCAGTCTTTGATTCGGTGGCCTTCTTTTTGGGACATACTTCAGTTCGATAATTTAGACATTCGTCTTCAGTTCCGTCATTTACGGTAATTACCAGATCGGCATATTTTTCTCCTTTACCTGACAATTGTGCCATGAGAAATAAAAATGTTATAATTTGTTAAATAAAATTGTTGTATTTGCTAATTAAAAATGTTACCATAGGCATAGTACGCTTGTGGGAGTGTAGTTATGCCAAAATCTCGAACAAACTTAGCAAATGATTACGATGCCTGGGTTAAGAAAGATCGCGGACAGGGTGAATTTGAAAATTATCAGCCCTGGCTAACCATTCGTGATGTTAAATCTCGAGTAGGAGGTTACCGGATCTGGAGTCAAAAGTTTCATCGAGTAATCCACACAATGTCTTTTGGAGAGTTAATCGCATTTTTGCTGCTTCAATGGGATGATAATAACATTGACGTAAGGGAACAATATCCTCTGGATCCTCTTATCACTCGAGACATATGCGAAAAAATGCAGGTAGTACATCCCGGGTTTAGTGGTAACGAAATTGTTATGACCAGTGATTTTCTGGTAACAAAGTCTCATGACGGAGTGATTTCATACAAGGCATACCAAATCAAGTATTCAGTGAAAGAAATTCGAGAGCCTCGAACAAATACAAAACTACAGATAGAGCAGGAATACTGGTCCAGAAAAAACATTCCTTTTGCCATTTGGCTGTCATCAAAATTTTCACCTGTTGTTGTTTCAAACTTTAAATTACTTCTTCCTTTCAGAACCGTCCTGAATCCATGGACCGATGAAGAATTACAATTCCTGCAAAATATGCTGAGAGAAGTTATTTCTGCCTATCCGGAGTTTCCATTTACTGAGCTGGATGAAAAAATAACTGCGGGTGAAAAGACGATTCAGCTGAACGACGCTCTTAAGATGATGGTTGCTCTCAGACTGTGCTCTTATCCCGTTAAAGATAAACTCCTTACAAAATCGAAACTTGGCGATTTTAAGATAAATACGGCGGAAGGAGGAATACAGTATGAGTACTGATATCAGTCTGAATCAGATTTATGAAATTGAAGGCAGGAGCTACCGTATTGTAAATATAACAGGTAACAGCCTGAGACTTTTTCCAATGAATATGAAGACATTGGATTTGAAGGAATATACATTCGAACAGTTAAAGGAAAATTTGAGTAAAGAGGTAGCCAAACTGTCTGAGGATCCTTACGAAGCCCTCAGAATGTCGTCACCTTCAGAAAAAATCATGAAGCGAGCCGATGAACGTTATGATCAAATCAAAGGACTGCTTTCCAATCCGGATATTTATAACTCTGCAACCAGATCACATGTTTTCAGAACTGTTACCAATGGCGACAAAAAACTATATGTCAAACTCTACAGACTCCTGCATACCTTCTGGCTGAAAGGATGTTCAAAGACAGCTTTAATACCTGAAAGTGGAAAATCATCCGGGAATCATAAATGCGGAAGAAAAGCTCAATGCGAGAGGACAAAGAATTTTGAGACTCACCTGGAGCATATCTGCACCAAATATCTGCTGAAAACACCGTCGCTGTCTCTTGAAAAAGCCTATATTCATTCTCTTTCTGAATGGGAAGAAAAGTATCCTGGTGTTCCTGCTCCTACCAGAAGTCAGCTGCGCTATTACTTTGATACTCATTACTCAAAGAAGGACAAGGCAGAAAAACGCAACGACAGTGTGCATTACGACAAAGATATCAGAAGTCTGCGGGGCAAAGCTTCTGACACAACGGAAGGCCCCGGCGAAACATATGAAATTGATTCCACGCCGGATAACGTTTATCTTGTGAGTTCAAAAGACAGAAATCAGGTTATCGGGCGTCCCGTGCTTTATGTTGTAACCGATGTATATTCAGGCATGATTGTCGGACTCAATGTATCTCTTGAATCATCGTGCTTTATGACGGCTGCAGATTCTCTGTACTCTGCTTTTACTTCCAAACCGGAGTATTGTAAAAAGTTCGGAGTCACCATCAAAGAAGAAGACTGGCCCTGCTCCGGAATACCATCCAGCATAGTGTGTGACAATGCTGAGCTTGTGGGATACCAGAGTGATATGCTGGTTCAAAATCTTGGCATAACTCTGCACAATACCGGCTCTTTTCGCGGTGATCAGAAAGGAACTGTTGAAAGACTTATAGGTCTGATACAGAGTTCTCTGGCGGAGTGGCAAATCTCAAGACCATGCAAAACAAGAATAAAAAAGGAGGGTGCAAAGGATACCAGGGACAAGGCTTTTCTCACTCTGAAAGAATATACAGCCATAGCTCTGACAATGGTTCCGATATGCAATGCCCGCATAAAGGAATCCGGTCCGGCGGAATATCCTCAGAAACTCGCATACACCCCTCTTCAAATATGGAAATGGGGGTTAAGTACCGGAAGAGGAGGTCTGATGCAAAATGTATCTAACAGCACTGTCAGAATTCTGCTTTTACCAAGATATGAGGCATCTTTTTCCCGTGACGGAATTTTAGCAGCAAAAGCTCCGATAACGTCTTTACGCTACTGGAATGAAGAACTGGAAAAAAAGGGTACATTCATACGGGAAGAAACTCCGTACAGACCGAAAAATGCATGGCTGGCATTAGATCCGGCTGACATATCCTGTGCCTATCTGTTTTTGGATCCTTCTAATCCTGCCAGGTACAGTGTGTGCGAACTGGCGTCTCAATGTGACGAATATAAGGGATTGACAATGCTGGAGGCAAAAAATCTTTCTGAGACTCGAAAAACAGTGACCCGAAAAGCCAAGGAATCATATGATCACATGAGAAAAGAAGGTCTTGAGGAAGTAAAGAAAATGGTGACTTCCGCTCTTGACAATAAACCGTCCGACAATGCTGACGCCAAAAGAAAAATAAAAAATATCGTGCAGGCAAGAAAGGATGAACTGACAGAACTTCAGAAGAGCAACAAACGTGTTGTCGGTGATGAACTAAAAGTTGCGGATACAGATGGCAGTTCAGGTATTGCCATATCAAAAAATCAGAACGAATTGAATGACAGAGTTCCGGAGCCGGATTATCATTATCCGTCATCCATTAAAGATATACTTGATTAGACGCATATGAACGACAACGGTGAGCAGCAGATTACAGAAGTATCATATTCAGACTATCATTACAGCAGAGATCCTGAACAGGCGGCTAATAAACTGATGTCTGCCCTCCCGGATTTTGCATCCATGACCACCAGATCCATATGTGAAAAACTTCACAGTGTTCCAAAAGAATTAAATGACTGTGCGAACCGTATCCAGCGTTCAGCCTTTCTGATGGAACTTGCATCGTCAGCATTCTTTCCGCTGGCAAGGCACCTTCAGATCCACTCTCTGATCACCATAATGATAAAACTTGGTTACAAGAACAGAAGCATTTATGAAGACGAGAGGGAGATTCCTGCAGTCGAAGAAATTATCAAGCATAATAACAGTGGCGAATTGAAGGTATACAAAAGAGCGCAAAGTTGTCTTTCTGCAGCCATTATAGGATGTTCAGGAATAGGAAAATCCTATGCCGTGGAGCAAATACTCGGTCTTTTTAAACAGTGTCTCCGACATAAAGTCCCATTTTCAGACGAAACCGGCATAACTGAAAAGGAAGTAATACAGGTTGTATATCTAAAAGTTGACTGTCCTCCGGACGGTAATGTAAAGGTTTTGTTTACCAGAATAATTACCGAACTGGGAAAACTCGTCGATCACAAATACAGTGAGGGGTTCGAGAACAGCAAACGCATTACACTTGAGATACTGATGGCAAGAGCTTTGACGTTGATGGAAAGGCACAAAGTTGGCATTCTGGTCATAGATGAGATACAAAATCTTGTCCATCACAGGCAGAATCATGAAGTTCTTTTTAATTTTCTGGTAAGTCTGTCCAACACACTGAAAATCCCGGTACTGTATATTGGTACACCTAAAGCTATGGAGTTCTTCCAGAATAATCTGAGGATAGCAAGACGATTTGCCAGTTGCGGCGTATATGTATGGGACAGGTTAAAGTCTGGAAATAACGGTTCACCTGGTGAATGGGAAGAGTTTATAAGTTCTATGTGGGCTCACAGCATTTTGAAAAAAGATCCTTTGAGCATTCCCAGGGAAATAAACGACACGCTTTATGATTGCAGTCAGGGTATCATTGATGTTCTGCTTAAGTTGTTTGTTCTGTCTGAGATGAGAGCTCTGGAACTGGGACTTGAAACATTGACATCACCGGTTATTACCACTGTATACGAAGATCATTTCAAAACCGTAGCACCAATGATTAAGGCTCTTAAGAGTAACGATATCAGAGAGATACAGAAATATCAGGATCTGATGATTTCTGGAAACGATTTTGTTATTGCTGCTGAAACGATGAGATCCAACATTCAAAAAAACAGCAATGAAGTAGTTGAAGAGGCGGGCGTAACTCAAGAGGATCTTCTTGCTGAGTGTATCTCTATAGCTGAAGCCTGTAATTATGATCTTAACAATAAAAATCTTAGAGATATGCTATTGCTCAAGGTAAGAGAACAGATCGGTAATGATGAAAAGGAAGTAATAACCAACCTGTATGAAATTATGGATCAGTTGGAAGAACATAAAAACAATGTGAAACAGAACACGGAGAAATCAAGGGATAAAAAACTTTCCCGTACTGTTGGCACAAAAGAAGAACTGCCAATAGAAGAGGTATCTTCCAGTAACAATTCTAATTAACTACGGTAACATTTTTAATTATCAAATTACAATAGTTTTATTTTACAAGGCACAACAATCCGAAGGGATTTCTGCATTTCAGCAAAACACCGGACATGGAATCAAGTTTGGCGTTAAGTGCCAGATTCAAAGCCAATTCACTCATGTGTGAAAGGACCTGATTTATGAAAATGTTACTTATATTCAGTGCAGGAATTGGAAAAAACCGACAGATTATAGAGGTATCTTGCAGGGCTGATTATCAGTTTAATCTGTTCTGCCCATATGTTGTTAATAGTGTTCCAGATTTACCAAATCCTCAGGCACACCATTCTTGAGAATATAGTCCAAATTTGAATCAATATCCGCATAGATGGCTTTCATAATCCTGTCGAATTCAGCGGCATCGTACAGTTTCAAATAGTTCTCTCCGCTGCAATTATGAAAATTTATCTGTTCATTTTTTGATGGTAGCCATTTCCACCAAACCCAGCCATGCCTTGAGATCTTGTCTGCCCAATTGTGCCAATTATTATTGTTGTATAAATTTTTTATAAATTCTTTTTGTTTCTGAATGGTGCTTCGAAGATCACCCTGCTGTACATCAATTGCTACACCGTAATAGAATCCCTCGACAGAAATTTCAAAAACAAGCTCTACTATGATATTCTCTGATGATTTGATTTTGCCAGCTAATGCGCTATATGGATTTCTTTCCCTGTAAAAATTCCTGAGTCCTTTTTCGTTGTAATCACATTCTATGTCATTGGATAAATGCTCTTTGATGTTATTAAAAACTGTTATTATTTTAGATGTCCTTATTGCCAATAATGCTTTTTCAATAGTTGCAGCACACTCATAGTTTTCTTTACTCTGGGTAATTATTTTTTTGATGGCATCCATGTAAATATCATCCTGTTCCGAACTTGTAAGTTTATCTAATAATGTAATGTATTGGTTTAATACATCGACTACATTTTTGTTATCTCGGGCAACATCAACGCAGTTTATGAGCCATTTACGAATTTGTTCTGCGAATGAAATACAGACAAAGTCATTCTCTTTACTCTTATCGCAGCTTGAAGGTGTGTGTCCATCCAAAGTAAGATAATAAACTTTTGATGTTTTGCTTCTTTCTTTTGCAAATTTGATATACCGATCAATTTGACAATCCTGATCTCTGGCATAAATTTTTATTTCAATGGGATAGCAGTTATCCGATGTTTCGATACATAAATCCGGGCGTCCATAATTATCATCAGCCTTTATGTGGTATTCTTGATATATTTTTGCTGTGGAAGAGTATGGCTGTTCAAGAACTGTTTCGAAGAATTTCCTCAGAAATTTATCTCCAATGCCGTGTAAACCATCAGGTCTGAGAATCTCATAAAGGAATGTGGTATGAGTTTTATCCTCATCATGTTCATTTCTTAACGCAGAAAATACTGTAAAACCAGTGTTTTTCGGGATAGATTTCTTTTTGAGATCCAGAATTGTTTTAACGTAGTTGAGCAGTTCATTCAAGGATTTAAGATCATCCATAACTATACCTCAAATAATGTTTCTTCATTGTAATGACAATCAGTAAAAATATATGGCGGATGAATCAAAGAATCACCTTATGGTACTTATTCTGTTTCTCTTTTTGTAATTTACAACTTTGAACATCATTCTATTGATTGCTGTAACTACACATTAACTATGGCAAGGTTCCGATTCTGTCATTGAGTCCGTGGTTCATTCTCGATGGAGAATATGTGCTTTTTTAGACTTATTTGCTGTTGCCTTAATCGTGCTCTACGGCAGAAATTATTCTAATCAGCAGAAAGTGAGTGTATCGCATTTTATGGAATCATCCATCATGTGTGGAATGCTGAAAAATTTCTTAATTTCCTCCAGGTACTTGATCTATGTTTGAGAATGCTCTGCTGGAGGTACATATAATTATCATAATTGGAGATTGTGTGCCTGTTTAATACTCAAAACGCAGTAAATGTATATTTGCGGATCAAGGTTGATTTAAGATGACAGAAAATGATGATTTAAAGAATTATTCCATTGGTGCTCATGTCATTATCATTTGAAATGAATAGGGGAAGTTTAAAAATTTCGACTATTCATAGCTTTAAGGGATGGGAGTCTAACGTTGTTATTCTTATACTTGATCAAATTAATACATCTAATGAATCATTAGATGAACTTATCTACACTGGAATATCAAGATCTGCAGAGCAACTTTTTATTATTAACTTAGGTGATCAGTACCATGGGCAAATTATAAAAAAAATAGTAGATATTGTTAATTCATAGTTTTTTTTGAAGTATTTATTTATGAAAGATGGTGTTTTAATAAATTAATCTATTATGCTTGTTGTTACAATTAGAAACGCACTATTTGGAATAGTTTTGAACCTATAATCTAAGCAGCACATCGTTAGTTTTTTAGGAGATAAATATTATTTCAATTTAAATAAGTTGAGAAATGTATTGGCTTTCTGTGGCATCAACTCATTTTTTGAAATGAGCCTAAGGGATGAGTAATTTTGATAAAATATAATTTTCGATCAATACGATTAGAATGACCAAATAAATTACATTATTTTGCTATTATGAATAAAGGTTTTTGAATTATGTTATTAGACGATCTCATTCATGGTAATTCAAAGAACATTGAATACATGGAAATGCTAACCGGTAACTCTGACAAGTTCACTAGAACCGTAGTTGCTTTTGCCAATGGTCAGGGAGGAAAAATTATTTTTGGTATTGCTGACGGTACTAATGAAATTGTCGGCATTGATAATTTTGTTCTCTTTCAGATGATGGATACAATTGCTGATACTGTCTATCAGTCCTGTGAACCAGATATTGTTCCAGAAATTCAACCAGTTACTGTTAACTCAAAAAGCCTTATTGTTGTCACTGTGTCTCCCGGAGCACGGAGACCTTATTACCTTAAGTCCAAAGGAAGAGATTCAGGAACGTATGTTCGCATCGGCAGAACTAATCGCTTGGCTGTTCCTGACTTTATTAAAGATCTTGAAATGGAAGGCCGCAGAATTTCCTGGGATCAGTTGCCTTGTATCGGTTTTAAAGTTACTGAGGAAGCAATAGCTAAACTGTGTGATGATATGAATCTTCTCAGAAAAGAATTGCAGGAGAGGTGTGGAAATTCAGAGACATTACCCAAGGTTACAGCAACCAGTCTTGAAAACTGGAAACTGATTACTAAAAACAGTGATGGATATACTGCTTCAAATGCTTTTGCTCTCCTTACCTCGGAGCATTTTCAGCTTGCTAAAACACAGTGTGCAGTTTTCAAAGGAACTGACAGGATTGTTTTTCTTGATAAACGGGAATACACAGGACCTCTTTACGAGCAGATTGATGAAGCTCTTAAGTTCGTGCTGAGAAATATCAAACTCGGTGCCACAATTAAGGGAGTTTACCGATCAGAGTCATTCGAACTTCCTGTTGAAGCCATCAGAGAAATGATAGTGAATGCTCACTGTCACCGTAATTTTAATGATGATTCCTGTGTTCAGGTGGCTTTGTATGATAATCGTCTTGAGGTCACATCACCTGGCGGACTTTATAACGGTTTAACTTTTGAAAATGCAATGAACGGGCATTCAAGATTGAGAAACCGTTCCATAGCAAATGTTTTCTGTCAGATAGGCCTTATTGAATCATGGGGAACTGGTCTTCGCCGCATAAAGTCTCTTGCAGCTGAATTTGAACTTCCTGTACCAGAGTTTATTGAAACTAATAATTTCCCTAACTTCTCAGTAATATCACCTCGCATAGCATAGTTCCTCCTCAAAAAAAATTTTTTTCTTTCCATCAAAAATTTTTTATCGTTGTTACTTCCTTGATATCACTATATTTCTCTTTTTAGTGATCCCTTTTTTTATT
>JAEEGG010014026.1_pt1 | contig 17034 bp, 14 predicted proteins | sample 9134161 | NCBI WGS metagenome assembly JAEEGG01 (sample SAMN16246543, study PRJNA631951) | gut metagenome | biome: gut microbiome; feature: rumen; material: CR-attached | host: Bos | place: Iran: Karaj | collected 2018-10 | reverse complement strand
TCGGCGTCTGGCTCCTCGACAAGGACCGCAAGATGCTGTACGACATGGTGGAGAACGGCACTACCATCTGGGAGCAGCGCATCGGCATCGTCACCACGATGCAGTTCCTGCGCCACGGCGAGCTGGACGATACCTACGCGTTGGCGGAGCTGCTCCTGAAGAAGCCCGAGCCGTTGCACGACCTGCTGCAGAAGGCCGCCGGCTGGCTCCTCCGCGAGGCGGGCAAACGCGACGAGCAACGCCTCCGCGACTGGCTCGAACCCCGCCGCACCACGGTGCCCCGCACGATGCTGCGCTACGCCATCGAGCGGTTCCCGGAGGAGGAGCGGAAGCGAATGATGAAGCGGTAAACAATGTTTCGGAAGAAACAAAAGACAAGTTGTATCAAGGCGACCTGTGCACTACCGCTACACCTGTCAAATCCTCAATCCGATTACACTTTTTACATTGGTTAGAAAACCATATATCTGATCGGTGCCTGAATATTTTTTTTCAAGTTCTGTTAATTTTTGTATAGCAGTTTTGCGATTAATTTGTATTTTTGCCGCGTCATTCTTGCAAGAAGGTCGATTGGATGAAAGATTCCTCCTTAACAGTTTGCGAGAATGATTTTTTTGTTTTTCCTTATTCAGTTTTCCGATTTCTTTTGTTTTTGATTGCTCTTCGTTGATCATAGTTTGTCGTATTTTTTTGTGTGAATAAATTGATTTCAATATCATTGCAAAAATACAACAAGAGAACCCTTTTGTCAAGAGTTTTGAAAAATATTTTTATGGTTGATATTCTTAAAGTTGTGTCAAGTACGTTAACTATTCGACTTTGAATAGTTAATTTTTGTGCCAGTTTTTCGCAGGAAATATTTTTTTGTTTACCACAGCATGTTTTCTGGTCTGTTGTAAATAGGGCTCTTCTCAGCCAGATTTCTAAAAAATTTGTCATAAAATGATAATCATAAAATGACAAAAATCGATCTTACGCATTGTTTTTTTATTTGGGCGTTCCGGCGCGGCGACACAACCATTCCCCACCAATGTGTCGAACTCCCTCTTCAATAACCAATAACCCATAACCATTGAAAAGCCGCACCGTCGGGCTTTCTGCTTCAATCCCTCTCGCATGCCCGTCCGCGACATCTCCCCGTTTCGCGGCGAACCATCCAATCCCTTCGCCCGTACCTTTTTCCCGCGCCGCGAACCCCGCGTCCGGACCTTCTCTCGAAATAATGGGAACATTGCCCGCATTTGGCTACAGACATGCAACCGCTAACGCGGTTGGTCGCGGTTCCGGCTCCTCTAAGCCTTGCGGGTCGGAGAGTCTGTGAAGAAATGTGTTGTTGCTTCAAAACAACGGCCTCAAACCGTAAGCGTCTCCATTCTTTGTCACGTTGAATTTAGCATCGGATTTTACCACGACAAAAACCTCGTCTGGAGTGTCGAAGTAGATATGTTTTGGGCATCGCTCTGGAGGATAGGGGAACCAGCCAGTTTGGTAAACCACGTGTCCTTGCCGCATGAAGAACACTTTCGGCCCGACATCGGAGTAGCTGATGGCGTTCAACGGGATTCCGAGTGTGTCAATGATGTCATCTAATTCCCATTTTCCGGAAAAGTAGTAGAGTGTGTCCCAATCGTACGGAAGCAATTTAGCAAAATCTATCACGTAATTGCTTTGTCGCTCACACTGGCGATAAGCTTTGAACACTTTGCGGTCCAGTGAGTTTGGCTGGGGTGAACACCCGGCCAATGCAAGAAGGAGGATTGTCCACACTGAAGCTTTTTTAGAAATTATATGCAAATCCAAAACCATATTGATTAGCATTTAGGCTCCAGAAACTTTGTGTGCGATTAGCAGTTAGCGCACATTCTTGATTAAAAACATCAACGCTACTATGCATTTTGTCAAACCCGATAATCAATAAAGGAATACTTGCTGCTACGCAACCTAAACCGCAATATATTAAGGGCTTATTGAAATAGCCTCCATTTATAGCACCGCCTAATAATGTTCCAACCTCAAGTCCGACACCAACAGAAAGGAATAATACACCTGCGTATGTTATGACATAACCTTTGTGATAAATTTGATAAGCTTTCAGACAGTTGTTTCTTAGAAAATTGGCATAAGCATCACCTTTCATCACATATCCTTTATATGTGTAATTGTCTCCTAAACGTGTCAAGTAACTTGGCTCAGACGCTATACTGTTTTGATCCTTTTCTTCTGTGGACGATTGCTGAAAAAGAGAAACTTTTCCGTTTGCATAAATGATGGAATTGATATCATTAGTGGAAATAATGAATGTTGGTCCTTCAGGATTGTCAGTTTCCTTATATTTAACTTCTGTTCCAGAAACTTCCAAAATTTTGGCTTCAATTTTTCTCGCATCATTAGTGACAATGATGTCTTGTGCGAAGCTGATAACGGACAAAGCCACAAGCAAAATTGTTGATAAAATTTTTTTCATTTTTTTGAATTAGTATCAAAGCAAACAAAACTCACTGTTTATATCATTTCGACGACTCCTCGAGCGTGATGTGCACCTCGTCGCCTAAACTTTTCCCTATTCCATCCGTCGGGCCGCCCGTTCCTGTCCGTAATATTCCTCGAACTTCCGTCTCATTGCGGCCTCGTCATCGATGGTTTTGCGCAGGGCCTCCAACCGTTCGGCGTTGGGGGAGTGGTCGAACCAGAGGTGCAGGTAGCCGCCGCGACCGTACTTCTCGCGCAGGTGCTGCACCATCCGCTCGTAGTGGCCTTCCTTGTCCAATTCGGGATAGTGTTCCATGCCGTACTGTACGGTGCGGCGGATGATGGTGTCGGGGTCGATGAAGCGGTCGGCCTCGGCCACGATGCGCCCGTAGAGACTGCGCGGCGCATGGTCGGAGGAGGCGCGGTGGTCCTCCACGGCTTCCGCCATCGTCTGCAACTGGCTTTCCGTGAACCACTTCCGAAGCTCGTTGTCGGCGAGCAGCATCCGTGCCGACACTTCATGGTGGCGCTCCCGCCCTTCGCACAACCCTATGTCGTGGTAGGCAGCGATGACATACACCATCTCCGCATCCACGTCAAGTTGTGCCGCCAAGTCCATGCTTTGCGAAATCACCATGTGCACGTGATCGCGCCGGTGCGCCTTGTCGAACTTGTCGTACAACGGGATGATGCGCGCCTCGACGTAGTTTTGAATTTCCTTGTTGATTGTATTGGGCATGGTTTCGTTATCCAATGGCAAATCAGTATGCCAGCAAGAATACCACTGCTGTGACAGCGATGGACACTAGCGTGAGAGTCTGCCAAGTCCGAGTCTGATGGTACACTTGTGTGTATTTTGCCCGTTTGTTGTCATCCGTGCAGGTCCCGACGAACGTGCGGAATTTCCCCATATAGCGAAAAGGCAGGAAATTATCTATCACACTTGTTGATGCATGTTCCTTTTTCAGAATCCGTCGTATCTTGAACCATTGGACGTTACATACTAACAAATCCAAAAAGGCAAATCCTACCAGAACATAAACCAAAACTTTGAAAAACATATCTCTTGATACTTTAATTAAACTTCCAACTACGATTGTTTCTTGATTCCCTCCGCAACAACCTCTGCTATATCTTTCACATTCACCTCAGTGCCGTGCCGGAAAGCTTTCTTGCACATTGGGCAAGCAGTGACCACCACGTCTGGGTTAGGTTCTGTGAGCACTTTCAACGAGGCATCGCGCAACTTGGTTTGCTGTTCAAGCGAGAGCACCGTATTGCCGAGGTTCATGCCGCAGCAGACGCTGTTTTCTTTCTCGGCGGAGATTTTCTTCAGTTGCCCCACCGCTTTCAGCACCGCACGTGGCTGGTCATAGATGCCGCAGCCACGCCCGAGGTCGCAGGGGTCATGGTAGGTGAACGTGGTGTCGGATTGTTTCACGGACAGTTTCCCGCTACTAATCAGCATGTCGAGATATTCTGTGTGATGGTATATGGGAACATTGAGATTGTATTCGTGTTTGAAGGTGTGGTAGCAGATGGGGCAGGAGGTGATGAGTGCGGTGGCGTTGCAGGAGGTGATGAGTTCGCTGACCTTCCGGCGCAAGTCGGCGGCCTGCTTGTTGAAGCCCTGCTGCATGAGCGGACGGCCGCAGCAAATGGCGCGGTCGCCGTCCAAATGCCAGTATTTGACACCGGCGGCCTCGAAGATGGTCTTCATCGCCTCGGAAATGGTCGGGGTGAGTTGGGTCATGCAGCCGCCGAAATAGGCCACACGCCCGATGGCGTTGAAGCCTTTCACCGGATCCAGATAACGGTAGTTGTCGGACATGTCGGTATCGCCCTTGTCGCGCGAAATCCGGCGGATGCTCATCAGGTCGATATCCACAGGACAGTCTTCCGCGCACTGATGGCACATCAGACAGTTTTTGCCGGCGGCGAGAATGTCCTGGTGGTGTTCCAAGTTACGGAGGTTTCGAAGCAGATAGACGCTTTGCACATCATTGATGTCCAATGTGTTGTAGAGCGGACAGCGGTCAATGCACATTCCGCAGCGCGAACATGCGCTCAATTCGAATTTAGTGTATCCAGTCATCTTCACACTGTCGCGGAGTCCCAATTTGCGGAAGTAGATGAGGAACACTTCGGTGAAGATGTGCATGTAGCGGGTGAAGGGCATCATGAGGAAGAAGACACAAAGGGCGATGGAGTATAGCGACCAAAGCGGCAGTTCGAGGAATTCGGCCACGGGGCGGCTGAAGAGGTCGCCGAGGGTCTGCGTCAGAAAGCCGCCGTTGGCGTGGAGTCTCGCGGTAACGGATTCGCTTAGCAGTCGTAGCGGGAAGATGGCCCACAACGCAATCTTGACGGTCGTGTCCATGATGGTGTGCTTGGTGGTGCGCTTCATGCCGAGGAAGCGGGAATGGATCTTCTTTACGAGGGCGAGGAAGATGCCCGACAGCACGTAGAGTAGGATCAGGTCCATGAGTTGCGTGAAAAACATCTCGGTGCCGTTGGCGGGTATGTTTTGATGGAAAAAGCGGTAGAAAATGGCGCACCAGAAATGGAACGGGCCTTTGATGCCGATGCGGCTTTCGATGGCGCCCACCACGATGAGCAGGAACCAACCGAAGGCGATGCTGCGGTGCATGTAGCCCAGCCGCCAGTTCTTCTTGCTGATGCGCAGGTGCAGGAGGCACTCGCAGAACATCTCCCAGATGGCGGGCAGAATCCGCGTGGAGAACATGTTCTTCTTGATGAGTTTCTGCTGCTTGCGGTCGAACTGCTTGATCCAGCGGACGTACTTGTAGCCGCAGATGACAAAGAGACCGATGGCCCCTATTACGAAAGGTACTACAAAAGGATGAAAGTTTGCCATGGCTTAGAAAGTTTCGTTTGACGGGGTTAATAACTGGCGCATGTTGATGATCAGCGAGCGCAGGTTGACGCCGCGCGGGCACACGAGGGTGCATTTGCCGCAAAGCATACACTTGCGCAGCTCATCGGCAAGTTTGTCATATTGTCCGCGCCGGAATGTGTTGTGTACCTTGCGGATGTCAAAGTCCGTGAACTGGCGGGCCGAGCAGGTCGCCGCACAGCCGCCGCACCCGATGCATTTCCGGTAGGAGGGAACCTCCTCCAGCAGACGGTTTGCCTTGCGCAAGTCCGCTTGGCTCAAATTGAAAGAACGTGTTTTCTTTATTGAAAATCCGAAATCAGCCATGTTTCTTTCTTTCTATTTTCAGGATGCAAAAATACAATTTTATTTGGTTGGTTTGTGTATTTGTGATTAGTGAATTGTGATTAGAATAATTCTCAGTTCTCATTCAATTACAGTTGTTCATTGTTTCACGGGTTTTCGTTTTGTGCCGGGCTTGCTTTTCTTGACACGTCTCCGGTTGTCGAAGTCCTGCTTGTAAGCGAGCGCAATGCCGGCGGTGTAGTTGTTGTAGTTTTCTTCGTAAAAATAGGTGTTGTCCCTGTCTCCGACGTAGGTGTAAGCTTTCAGCCGCCAGGTGCCCGACTTGTTAATGCGGTATTCCACTGTAAGGTTACCGTAGATGTTGCGGGTGGCGTCACTGACCGTGCGGTCGTCGTAATATCCGATACGGGTGGACATGGTCACCCTGTCTTTCAGGAGGTTAGCGTCAGCTTTGAGACCGTATTCCGCAGAAGTGGTCTCTGTGGCCTGGTTGTAGGTGATGCCGAATGTGGCATTCTTGTTTTCCATTACATTGCTCAAAAGGTTGTTTAGCACGTTGCTGAATAGTCCGAGACCGGAAAGTTGTGAGACACCGGCGGTGATGCCAGACATGTTTTCAGGCATGAAGCTGTTGGTGACCAGAAAGTATGCGAACTGCTTGGTCATGTTCTCCGTGTTTTGGGTGTCGATGGCCGTGTAAAAGAGGTTGCGCACTTCGTTACTGCTGTTGGGAAGCACAAATTTGAAGGACGGTTCAATCCGGCGCATCAGTGGGCCATTCAGAAACATGTAGGCGTCCACGTCCACGCTGCCGGTTGGGAGGTAGTTGGATGGGATGATGTTCGCTAAACTCGTCTTGGAAGACTTGAAAGCGCCAAGGTTGACGGTCATGTTCTCCAGAGGACCGTCAAAGTTGATTGTGCCGCCCTCCACCAATGTGAACTTGGTGTTGACGAGGTTGTACAGAGAGATTTTGACATCCCCGGAGTGCAGCAGCAAATTTCCAAACAGATTCAGAGCATCGTTGCTGTTGTAAAGTAACTGGAACTGCCCGTCCGCGCGTGCGTTGATGGTGCTCCCGATGGATTCTAAATAGAGAACAATGTCTGCATCGTTGGTGACATTGAAGGTGAAATCGAAATTCAACAGGGTGGAGCTTTTCTTTGTCTCTGTCTCATGCTCTTCGGCATCCTTTTTCTCATGTTTGGCGTTAAAATGGATGGCGTTGGTCTCGGAGGCTTGGTTTGTGTTCGTCACTTGAAGGGTGATTTTTGAACCGCTGAGTGTCTGTAGGCTCGGTCCCACGAACGAAAGGTGGTTTCCGGAACCGTAGATGAAAACATCCCCCTTGACATAGCCTTTGCCGTAGAAAACCGAGTTTGTGGTGCGGGGCGTGTTTAACACCATGATACGGTCTGCCGAAATCTGCAAATCCAACTGCATGTCTTTGAACTTTTTGTGCATAATCTTGCCCGACAGCACCGCCTGGTTACCGTCAAGGTCTGCCACTTGCATGTTATGAAAGCCGATGCCCTCGTTATCGAAGATGATGTCCTGATTGTCAACTGTGTAGCGGGTGCCAATAGCCGCGATGCCCATTTGTGCGTGCAACACATGCACAGTCCCATCCAAATAGGTGGAATCAGGGGAGGCGCGGAAAGTGAAGTCGCCCGACGCAGTGCCGGAGAATTCGTCGCTGAAGCTGGACAGGAACGGTTCCAAAAAGTCGGCCTGCAAACTGTCGAACGTGGCTCGAACCCGAAAATCCTTTTTCTCGTAAGAACCTGTAACATTGGCGATAATGTCCTTTTCAGCTTGGAAATCCAGGATAGAGAAATTCGACAGGTAGTCATAGTCAAGGGTTGTCCCGGGTTTGTTGAACAGACCGCCGGAGAATCGGATTTGGTTGTCGTTGTTAAGGCCGGCCATCAGGAACAGGTCGCCCAAACGGGCGTCGTTCATGTTCAGCTCATCCGTGATGGCCTTGCCGAAGATGAAACGCCGGTTGTTACGGTTCATCAGGTTGAGGTCGGCGGACAGCCTTCCTCCGAAGGAGATGCCGTTCAGCAGCTGGTTGATGAGCGAAAGTTCGAAATTCTTCACCGCCATGGTAAGTCTGCTGGAGTCTTTGCTGTCATACGTGCCGTTGATGGCAACATAGCTGTCCATGGAAGAGAAAATCAGATTGCTGATGTCATATCGGTGAGGCTGGATGCGTATGGTGTTCTCATCGTTGAAATGGCATTCGTAGTCTTTAAGGAACACACGTGATGGATTCAGCTTGATGATGATGTCGTTGGTGTTAGCAATGTTGGCGGAGCCGATTAGTTGCGAGATGTTCTCCTCTGCGTTAAATGGGTTGTGCCAGGCCAGGTCATATAATATATTGTTGTCAGCCACATCCGCATGGATGTTCAGCTTGTCGAGCAGCAGCTTGCCTTTTCCAACATTGACCACAAGGGAATCTCCGACCACGTTCAGTTGGAATTTGTCCGAACCGTCTGTTTTGCCGTTGACGTTCAGGTTGTGGATGCGGAATTTGTTTCGGATGCCGAAAAATGGCAGTCGGATGTCCGCATAGTCGGCGGCATGTCCTTCGTTGACCTCCAAGTTCACGATGGAATTGGACGAAATGTACATTTCGGGGAACAGCAATTTGGTGACTGCACGCGTGTTATAGGTTTGCAAATGGATTTTGATGTAGTCGGGAACGGATGACATTGGATTGTCCGCAAGCGAGGTTTCCATTTGCGGTACATCAGGGACCAACGAAGGGAGTATGGTGTGGGCGATGTGCTGCAGGGTGTCTTTTATCAGCGATAGAGGAAGCGAGGTCTCGAAAGTGGCGTTGGCGATGTTGGAGGAAAGAATGTACTTGTGGGCGTTTTCATTGTTTATGGCGGTGAGTCGCAGACGCTCGTTGGAGAGGCTGTCCTCGTTGTAATGCAGTTTGATGTTGTCGCAGGCGAGAAAACCGTTGAAATTCTCGAAATTGGTGCCGTGTACAGCCACCAGGAAATGGTCGAGACTCAACTGGACAGACGGGTTGCGTTGCATGATGGAGATGATTTTGTCCAGCCCTTTCGCCGTGCTGGAGTCCACCAAAGGCAACTGTTGTCCAATATTTCCGGCGGTCAGATGGTGAAGAGATAGACTGCCTTGGGTGAACGGGACGTCCTGTGTCATGTCCAGTTGCGCAATGGCTTCACAAGCGATGTTCGGGTCGTCGGAGCGGAGTGATGCGTTGTACAGTCCGTCCTGATAGTCACCTTCCACGTGGATGTCGCGCAGTGGGTAGCCGATGATTGGGAAACGGTGGATGTTGCCGGTGAGGTGTGCACGAAGCGTCTTCAGATTCTCGGCAGTGAGGGTGGTGGTGTCCATTCTTCCGTCAACTTGAGCGTTCAGTTGGCAAATCCCGAATACTTTGTGATTGTTCGCCAATTTGGCTAAATTGAAATTCGACGATGCCGCTTCTCCATTGAACACGTACCGTCCGTTTTCATTCATCGTGGAGAGTGCCGCATTGACCGTTCCCAAACCCGTGGATGCCAGCATTTTCAGGTTGAACTGTGACAAATCACCGTTAAAATTACCCGTCAAAGTGGTGGTGCCGAGCTTGTTCAGCGTAGCATTCGATTTTAGGGTTTTGCCTCCGGGCAGCGTAAACAGAGCCAGATCCGGAACGTGAAACACGGTGGAGTCAAGTGCCACATCGAATCGGGCGTTCTTGAACCGGATGATGTTGCGTATGGCGATGTCCCCTTGGACGAGGTTGCGCCCGTTCCAGCCTGCCTTGACGTTCTTGAGCGCAAAATCGGTAACAACACCGTCAACTGTGTCTGCCTGCAGGCTGAAAATCTCGTTCATGCCTCGGATGGCGGGCGCCCAGTCGGCGATGTCATCCATGGCCAGCATCGAAGGTCGGATTTCAGCCCCGATGCGCACGGAATCCAGAAAATCGCCATAGGATCCCCAGTTGTTGTAGCGGAAATAGAGATCCAAATCCAAGTCGCTCTGCGTGGTTTTAAGTTTCAAGTTGTTGAATGTCAGTGTGGTGTCGCAAATACGGAAATCGCCGCTGCCCTGTTTTAGCTGGAAGCCTCCGTATTGGTTGAAGGCTAACTGCTTGAAATTCATGGCAACATTCGCGTCTATCAATTTGAAGTCTTTGGCTTTGATATTCAGGTCGGCCAATTCAAAAAAGGCGTAGTCTATATTTGGCCGACCAGTTGTATCATATACCACACGTGTATTATCGTTAATCAGGACAAAGCGTCCGCGTTTGATTTCCACATCGTTGGATGTCAGCTCAAAAGGCTGCTTTTTTTTGTCCGACTTGAATTTTTTCGCCCATTGGGCGATATTAATGCTGGTCTCGTCTTTGTAGGTTCGCAGCACAACATCCAGGTCGTGGAACTCCACATCTCCGAGGCCGAGTTTGACGGGTTTGGTCTTGAGGGAGCGCAAACGGCCCTTCACGGTGCCGGAATAAATCATGTTTTCATTGTGATGATCTTTGATTGCTACCTCGTGGCACACGAGCTTTAGGGTAGGGGTGATATGCACATCCCCGATGGAGATTTCCGTTCCCCAAGCTTCGCTTATGTATTTTGTAACTTTGTGAACTACAATGGTTTGTATAGCAGGTACAAACAGCAGCCCAACGAGCAGCAAGTCCAATGCGAGGAATACCCCGATGACCCACGCCGAAATCTTAAGAGCCTTTTTGATGCCGCTTTTGCCCATTGCGATACAGTAAACATTTTAAGCAGCACAGATACAAGTTTTTTGGAATGGTTGCTTTGGGCTGTTTATAGGTTATTCAATCCGTTCATCAACTATACTCCTATCGGTTGAGGAATCATCGTTACGGTAACACGCATTGTCTTCTTATTCTTTTTCCATCAAGAACCGTGAGGCTTCGATGCCTGCCATACTGCCGGTGCCGGCAGCGATGACGGCTTGGCGGAAGACGGGATCCTGAACGTCGCCGGCGGCAAACACGCCCTCAACGTTGGTTCTGGTGCTGTCGGGGGCGGTGATGAGGTAACCTTGCTCGTTCATGTCCAACTGTCCCTTAAAGAGTTCTGTGGTCGGTACCACACCGATGGCCTCGAACACACCATCAACCTCTAAAGTGCGCTCCTCACCGGTTTGCACGTGCTTCACCTTCAGGCCGGTGACCTTCTTGATGAACCCTTTCTGCTCGCCAAGAATCTCCACGGGCACATGGCTCCACACGACCTCGATATTAGGGGTGGCCAGCACGCTCTTCTGTAGCGCGACAGTGCCCCGGAACTGGTCGCGGCGGTGTACGACATAGACTTTCGTGCAGAGTTTTGCGAGATAGAGAGCGTCTTCAAGAGCGGTGTCGCCGCCGCCGATGACCACAGTGGTACGGTTGCGGAAGAAGTTGCCGTCGCAGGTTGCGCAGGTGGAAACTCCGAATCCCCGGTACTCGTTCTCGCCGGGCAAGTGCAGCCAACGCGCGCTCGCACCTGTGGCCACGATGACAGTCTCCGCGACAACTTCTTCACCGTCATCCAATAGGCAGTGGAACGGACGGCTGCTGAAATCGACCTTCGTAACCATCTTGGGTTGCATTTCCACACCCAGTTTCAAGGCCTGTTCGCGCAGCTTGTCCATGATGACCGGGCCGCCGGCGCCGCCGGGGAAACCCGGAAAGTTCTCCACTTCGTTGGTGATGGTCAGCTGGCCGCCTTGCTGCATCCCTTCAATCAGAAGAGGTTTGAGGTCGGCACGCGCCGTATAAACCCCAGCCATATAGCCCGCAGGACCCGAGCCGATAATGAGACATTTCACATTTCTTGACATATCTTTCTGAATTTTAATTTTTTACAAAAATAAAGCAAATTGTTATTTCGCTGCGAAGATACATTTTTTGTGGATTTCCAACGTAACTGTAAAATATGTATTTTTGCAGACTGGAATTTTCCATGTTGTGGAAATTTCATTATCGCAGAAAAACACAAAACGATGAACATCACCGATTACATCACCGGAACCGTCATCAAAGGACTCGGGAACGGACACAAGTTCGGCTTTCCGACCGCCAACGTGGAGCCCGACATGCCCGTCATGCTGGAGAAAGGCGCTTACGCCGCTTGGGTCAGATACGACGGGAAACGCCACAAAGGGATGCTCTACGTGGGCACGCGCCCGACGCTGGATCTGCGCGAACTCATCTACGAGATTCACATCATCGACGCTAAACCTAATCTCTACGGAAAAAGGATTGCATTCAAACCCGTTTACAAGATTGCAGAAGAAAAACGTTTCAAGAACGAGACAGAACTCGTCAATGCTTTGTGTAAATATAAGGAAAAAGTAAAGCATATTTTAAGTCCGTTTTATTCCCATCACTTTACGGTCACCAAAACACACCTGAAAGACATCATGGAAATCATCGGACAGGCGAAACGCAGGATGAAGGAGCAAGGCCTCGACCAGTGGCAGGACGGTTACCCCGGCGAGGCGGCCATCCTCAATGACATCAAGCATAAACAAGGGCATTTCTTTATAAAAAAATTAGAACCTGCCGCCTACGCCGCCATCGTCTTCGACAAGGACCCCTATTACGAAAAGATTGACGGGAGATGGCTCAGTGACGGCGAACCCTACGTTGTCGTGCACCGTCTCGCCGTTGCCGACGAGTTTCTCGGTCTCGACCTCGCCAAGCACATTCTCAAGTTCGCGGAACGGAAGGCCCGCGCCAAAGGCGTAAGATGGTTCCGCATCGACACCCATCATGACAACCTCCCGATGCGTAACCTCATCCGCGACTTCGGGTTCACCCTCTGCGGGGTGGTGCGGGTGCGCGACGGGAAGAGGATGGCGTATGAGAAGAGGGTGCCTGAAAAATGATTTATTTGGGGAATCACCATTTGTAGGGACGCGATTCATCGCGTCCGAAAAAAAACGACAAATGGACGCGACAAATGGACGCGATAAATCGCGTCCGTACAATAATTTGTGTATTTTTGCCGCATGAAACCATTCCGAGCAATTATTGTCCTTTTATCAATAACATTCTCGTTTTCGTCCGTTTGCGCTCAGAAGACCTTAATTCTTTACGCGCCTGATGATGACGGGAAGGTCTTCACGTCAATTGAGGAGGCGTTGATGGCGGAGAAGCCTGTCTATCGGTTGAAAATCACCAAGTTGGCTAATAAGGATTCGTTGCCGGAGGAGCTGTTCCGGCTCACGGAGCTGCGCGAACTCACTGTGAAAGGTTGTAAACTCTGCCGACTCAATCAGAGCATCGGCAAACTGACGAAACTGCAGTACCTTAACCTCGACCACAACAAGCTGCTGCGACTGCCCGAAACGATAGGTACACTCATTGACCTGCGCACGTTCGTCATCTCCCGTAACATCCTTGAGGAGCTGCCCGAGAGCATCGGCAACCTGCACCAGCTCGTCACCATCGATGCATGGGGCAACCCTCTATATGCACTCCCCAACTCCATCAGCAACATCAGCAAGACATTGAAGGTGTTAGACCTGCGACAAATTCCACTTACCAAATGGGAATACGAGGCGATGGAGGCTTTGCTCCCCGAAACCGATATCCAGTTCACGAACATTTGTGAGTGCGAGAACCGAAGGGATCATGATTAAAAAAGAAAACGCGGCCGAATGGCCACGTTTTCTTTTTTAGTCATAATTCGAAGGCTTAGTCGCCGAGAGTGGCCACCATCACAGCCTTGATCGTGTGCATACGGTTTTCGGCTTCGTCGAAAACGATGGAGTTCTCGGATTCGAAAACGTCCTCGGTGACTTCGATGCCGTCCAAACCGAATTGTTTGTGTACGTCGCGACCCACTTGGGTTTCGAGGTTGTGGTAAGCGGGCAGACAGTGCATGAACTTGCATTTCGGGTTGCCGGTGAGGGCCATCGTCTCTTTGTTGACCTGGTAAGGTTTGAGCAGTTTGATACGCTCAGCCCACACTTCGACGGGCTCGCCCATGGAGACCCAAACGTCGGTGTAGAGGAAGTCGCAGCCTTTCACGCCCTTCTTGACGTCGTCTGTGACGGTCACCTTGGCGCCGGTCTTTTTAGCGATTTCCTGGCATTGTTTCACGAGGGCTTTGTCGGGTTGCAGAGCCTTGGGAGCCACGATACGCACATCCATGCCCATTTTCGCGCCGCCGACCATCAGGGAGTTACCCATGTTGAAACGGGCATCGCCGAGGTAAGCGTAAGTGACTTGGTTCAGGGGTTTGTCAACATGCTCGCTCATGGTGAGGAAGTCGGCGAGAACCTGTGTGGGGTGGAATTCGTTGGTAAGGCCGTTCCAGACGGGAACACCGGCATATTCGGCCAGTTTCTCGACGGTTGCCTGGGCGAAGCCACGGTATTCGATGCCGTCGAACATGCGTCCGAGCACGCGTGCGGTGTCTTCCATAGACTCTTTCACGCCGATCTGGGAACCGGTGGGTCCGAGATAGGTGACATGTGCGCCTTGGTCGTAAGCAGCCACTTCGAAAGCGCAACGGGTACGAGTAGAGGTCTTCTCGAAAATCAAGGCGATGTTCTTGCCTTTCAGACGAGGTTGTTCGGTGCCGGCGTATTTCGCGCGTTTGAGGTCGCGGGCCAGGTCAAGCATGAATTGGATTTCCGTCGGAGTGAAGTCCAACAGTTTCAGGAAGCTTCTGTTTCTTAAATTGAATGCCATAAACTATTTGTATTTAATAATGATGAAAATTTTCCGGCGGCAAAGATACGATTTTTTGTGATTTGTGGATAGCGAATTGTGAATTGCAATCTGCGGATAATGATTAGTAATTATAAATCAGCGAACAAAAAACGGGACAAATGAATCATTTGCCCCGTCATTATACCGTCAAATGTCGGTAGATTAATTTTCTTCAACGAGATCTAGAATTTCCTCACCGCCATTTTTCGTATATTTGTATTGATGGAGGATAACATTGTCATCGTTTCTCTTAAGGGTATAGATGAAATAGTCACCTTCGTCGAAATATTCGGCCAATTTGTTGTCGAAATTGGTGGAAATGGCAAAATTAGATTCAGCAGTGAAACGTATATCAGCCTTTATGTCGGTAACCGAGACAGAGCCTTTCCACACGTAATCACCATCCCAAAAAGAAGAAAAAGTTTTGAGAATGGCCATTGCGGCAACCTCATTGTCGTGATTGGCGAAATGGCATTCCGTTATAGAGGCATTGTAAGAATGCTGTTCTCTGTGACAGCTTGAGAAAACAAGAGCCATGCACACGCAGGCAAGAATCATAACTTTTTTCATAGATGTTTTTTTTTATGAATAATTAATTTTAGGCGGCAAAAATAAAAAAAAAATAAATATCCTCAAAATGGGTTCTCATCACCGAGAACCCTTAACTGTTAACTGTTAACTACTAACTGCTAACAGCTATATCTCCCACGTATCCCCACTGTTCAGCAAATCGTCCACGCATTTGTACTTGCCGTTGGCCATCTGCTCTTCCATCTGGTCTTCGTAAAGTTGCGTGTAGGAGGTCTTCTTGACGTTGCGGATCACGCCGATGGTCACGGGCAGGTCACCGCTCATGCGGGCCAGCATCATGTGGATGCCGGTGTCCTCGTGGTGGATCATGATGTCGTCCATCGTGATGCCGTTCTCGCCGATGGTGACAACCTCCAAGCAGCGGCCGTTGAAGCGCAGACCCTTGTTCTTCTCCTTGCCGAAGATCATGGGCTTGTCATCCTCGAGGATGATTGTGCGGTCGTCACGGACGGCGTAGTCGGTGATGGCGGCGTGGGCCTTATACACGCTAATGAGATCCACTCCGATGTTGACGGAAATTTTGGTGATGGTTCGCAAGGTGAAATTGTGTGTGCCGCATGAGGTGAACGGGGAATTAAAAAAAATTATCGAACAATGTTTGGATATTAAAAAAATTGTATATTTGCAGCCGATAAAAAAAGAGATAACTATGAAGAAGAAAATTAAAACCAAAGAGGAGGCAAGGGCCTTTTTCCAAAAAATCATCGATGACAAAAACGCGATGATTGACTGCATTGAAAACGGAGGAGACATGAAAGCATTAATCAAAAACCGTGGAATTGAAATCGTTAAGCCATTATCCCTACAGTAAAAGCATTGATGGAGAATATCGTTTCGTAACAGACAAAGGAATCGAGTACATCGCCTATTTCAACAAGGTTCCTATAGAATCTTGTGTGGTTTATAATTTTGTTTTTGCCAAAAGCACGGCCGGGCGGTATGGGAAGGATCCAAGGATACGAAACACAATCCTCAGTATTATTTCCGATTTTTGGGATGATTATGAAGAGGTCATCTTATTCGTGTGTGACTCATCCGACGGACGATCTGAATGCAGGATGAGATTGTTCCATTATTGGTACAAAATTTTGAACAATGATAACAATGTGACGAAGATAGATTACTCCGTGGAACAGATTAGGGCTGCCATTTTAGCGAAGAAGGACAACTGCCTGCTCGATTTGGCACAAAAAGAAATTCAAGAACTGTTTGTTTTGATGCAAGGGGAATAAGATTCTCGATGTGACGAATATCTCCCGCAATGCACCCCTTAAACCAACTGCGAGACGCAGTCGCCACCACAAAAAAAGGACCCCCGTTTCCGAGAGCCCTTAATTCTTAGTTTCAGGTTTCAGTAGAGACGCAAAATTTTGCGTCTCTACATTCACGCCTTACGTCTTAGATTTCCCACGTATCCCCACTATTCAGCAAATCGTCCACGCATTTGTACTTGCCGTTGGCCATCTGCTCTTCCATCTGGTCTTCGTACAGCTGCGTGTAGGAGGTCTTCTTGACGTTGCGGATCACGCCGATGGCCACGGGGAGGTCGCCGCTCATGCGGGCCAGCATCATGTGGATGCCGGTGTCCTCGGTGTCCTCGTGGTGGATCATGATGTCGTCCATCGTGATGCCGTTCTCGCCAATGGTCACCGCTTCCAAGCAACGGCCGTTGAAGCGCAGACCCTTGTTCTTCTCCTTGCCGAAGATCATGGGCTTGCCATCCTCGAGGATGATGGTGCGGTCGTCACGGACAGCACGGTCGGTGATGGCGGCGTGGGCCTTGTCGTTGAAGATCATGCAGTTCTGCAGCACCTCCACCACGCTGGTGCCGTCGTGCTTGGCGGCGCGGGTCATGATGTCGGTGGTGAGCTGCGGCAGGCAGTCCAACGCACGGGCGTAGAAGGTGCCCTGTGCGCCCATCACCAGCTCGCCCGGGTTGAACGGGTAGTCGATGGTGCCGTAAGGAGAGGTCTTGGTGACCTGTCCGAACTTCGTGGTCGGGCTGTACTGACCTTTGGTCAAGCCGTAGATTTCGTTGTTGAAGATGGTG
>JAEEGG010014023.1_pt1 | contig 17037 bp, 13 predicted proteins | sample 9134161 | NCBI WGS metagenome assembly JAEEGG01 (sample SAMN16246543, study PRJNA631951) | gut metagenome | biome: gut microbiome; feature: rumen; material: CR-attached | host: Bos | place: Iran: Karaj | collected 2018-10 | reverse complement strand
AGCAAACTGAAATGGGTGTCGTTCAAGCAGCGTTTCTTCTGCAACGTGATTGTAGCCAAAAATGAATTTGAGAATGCCCGCATGGCCACGCAGACCCGCAAGTCGAATAACCCGCGCTATTTTAAGTCGATGTCGGCCAATATCGAGGTGCCCTACGATATGAGGGCAGAGACCAACGTCATCCCGATGCAGCTCTATTTCGGCCCCAACCACTTCAAGACCTTGCGTAGCTACGGCATCGGTTTGCAGGACCAGATTAACTTGGGTAACTTCTTCTTGATCAAGTGGATCAACTATGGTGTCATTGCTGTGTTCAACTGGCTGAGCAGCTATGGCTGGAACTACGGTATCGTCATCTTGATTCTGACCATCCTCATCAAAACCTTATTGTTCCCCTTGGCATTCAAGTCCTACAAGTCATCCGCTATCACCCGCGTTTTGAAGCCTGAGATGGAAGCCATCAATGCGAAATACCCCAAGGAAGAAGACGCCATGAAGAAACAGCAGGCCGTGTTGAACCTGCAAAAGCAAGCCGGTGTGAGTCCCGCTTCGGGATGCTTGCCAGCCTTGCTGCAGTTCCCCATCCTTGTCGCCATTTTCCGTTTCTTCCCTGCCAGTATCGAGTTGCGTCAGCAGCCCTTCCTTTGGGCCGACGACCTCTCGACCTACGACAGCATCATTGAGTTCCCTAAGTTCCTCGGCATGGACCACCTCAGCCTGTTCACGATTTTGATGACCATCACCACACTTATCTATACCTATGTGAATAATAAGCAGATGGACTACTCGAGCAACCCGCAGATGAAGCCGATGAAGTGGATGATGTATCTCATGCCCATCATGTTCTTCGCCATCTTCAACAACTACTCTTCGGGATTGAGCTACTACTACATGCTGGTCAACATCATCACCTTCATCCAGATGTTCATCTTCCGCAAGATGATTGACGAGGATAAGGTGCGTGCCACCATCGAGGAGAACAAGAAGAAGCCCCAGAAGAAATCCAACTTCATGAAGCGCCTTGAGGAGGCACAGAAACAACAGGCCAAGTTGCAACAACAACAAAAGAGACGTTAACCATGGAAAACAAGCTCGAATTATTCCTGAAAGCCATCCTGGAGACACGCAAGGTGTGGCTGCTTGAGGCCAAGGAAGGCTTTTTCGCCATGCTGGAAGACGGAGACGGCGAACCCTATATCCCGTTATGGGAGTCAGAGGCATTGGCTGCCGAGTCAGCGCAAGGCGACTGGGAAGGCTATACGGTGACCGACATGGGTTTTTCGGAATTGCAGCAATGGTTGAAAGAGTTGGCCGCCGATGAAATCGACATTGCTGTCTCGCCCGAGAAGGAGGGCGAGATCACGGCGATACCTTCCTATAAGTTCAGAAACTGGCTGAAGCCTTACGACGACCATTCCTATAAGGAAAAGGACGACGATGAGGCCGACAATGATTTTGACTATGGCGACGGCTGGGCGCAACCGTGGTCTTAGTTTAGAGTTTAGAGTTTAGAGTTGCTTCGCTCATGTCATCCCGACATGGGCATGTGGGTGAGAGGGGATCTATGAGCGAAAGGGAATCGACTATTATTATAGATCATGAAAAGCAAGTTGTTTGGTGTATTGTTACTGATTGAGGCGGCGGCATTGTTGTTGACCTCTGTGGTGGCTTTGCACTATCAGCGCGTGGCGGGGGAGACCGATACCCCTTGTTTCCTCCTGACCGCTGCTATCACCGGCGCGGTGGGTTTGTTGTTCTATAACTTCGGAAACATGAGCAAACGCCGCACCCTGCAAATTCGTGACACCTTTTTGGTGGTTGCTTTGTCGTGGGTCTTGTTTTCATTCTTTGGCATGTTGCCTTTCCTGATGAATGGCACTGTCGACAATGTCACTGATGCTTTTTTCGAGACCATGTCGGGCTTCTCAACTACGGGAGCCACCATCCTTAACAATATTGATAGTCAACCGCATGGCATCTTGTTTTGGCGTAGCATCACGCAATGGATGGGGGGCTTGGGTGTTGTGGTGTTTACCTTGGCTTTCCTTCCCTCGGTGGCCAAGGGCTCGAAGAAGGTCTCTCTGTTTGCCGCCGAAGCACCGGGCTTGAGCGTTGAGAAGCTGGCTCCGACCATGGGTGCCACTTCTCGCTTGTTATGGATTATCTACATTGCGCTGACGCTGTTGTGCGCCATTATGTACCATTTGGGGCCTATGGATAAGTTCGACGCTGTATGCCATGCCTTTACGACCATTGCTACAGGCGGTTTCAGTACCCATCAGGCCAGCATTGGGTATTATCATTCCAATTATATTGAGTACATCTGTGTGCTCTTCATGCTGCTTTCGGGCATCAACTTCGCGATGTATCATTTCATGTTCAACCGCCGTTTCGATGTGATTCGGCGTAACGAGGAACTGCATTGGTACCTGGTGGCCATCCTCTTTTTCACCCTGCTGTTTGTGATGCGTTTCTATTTCGCACCTAATTTCAGGACCATCACAGAAGAACAACTGGCCTCACATCCGCATACCTGGTGGGATCGCATCCGTGTCTCATTGTTCCATGTGGTGGCTTTACTGTCGAACACGGGCTTCCAAAGCAGCAACTGCGACTACGACACGTGGGGTAGGCTTTTCCTCATCCCGACAGTAGTATTGATGATTGTGGGCGGTTGTGCAGGTTCCACCAGCGGTGGCATCAAGATGGTGCGTGTCATCGTGTTGTTCAAGTGCATCCGAAAGACCGTGAACGAGTTGATTCACTCGTCGAGTATGTACACCGTCAAGATTTCGGGACAGATTGTAGAGGATCTCAGCTTGAAGCGAGTGATGTCGTTTTTCTCGCTGTTCCTCATTGTCTTTATGCTCAACGTGGTAGGACTTTCGGCTGCGGGCATGAGCCTGGAAGAAGGTGCCATCTCCTTCCTGACCTGTTTCAGCAACTATGGACCAGGCACGGGCATCACGGGTCCGAGTGGCAATTTCGATAACATCTCGAATGCTGCCAAATGGATTTTATCCTTCGACATGCTTGTAGGCCGTCTGGAAATTTTCACTATCCTGCTGCTGTTCACGCGTGGTTTCTGGAGGGCGAAATAAAGGTATTATAATCCAGTCTTACAAAAGGTTATGATGGTAAGTGTAATAAAACCAAGACTTGCTATCATCAGAAAAGACAAGGCAAAGGTTAATACACTCCTCAAAAAGGTATTGACTATGCCGAATCCCATCACCTTTTTCGAACTCCTTGCCGCAGTTGAGGCATCTGGTGGTTTTGACTTCGGCTTGGGTCTCGGTCTATATTTCGGTTTGTATTTTGTTTTCCATGAGGATTTGGATTTAACTACGATGAACCGCTTTGCAATTGGCAGTGACAATCTCCAATTTGATACGGCAAAGGTTATGGTTACACTCCTGCCGCAAGTTTATGCCTGATGAGAATGATATATAAGAACAGACCAATACCTATAATAAATAAGACGGTTCCCAATATCACGTAATACAATACCACCGCCAACACGCTTCTCCACGCAGTCTTACCGATGCTAAATCCAAGCATCTTATGGAAGCATGCAGTAAAGGCGACGACGATGACAAGGGGTACCAGCCGATCCAAGGCTTCTGAAACACGGGCTGAATAGAGGTAGACTATGCTGACAATGCAACGGTAGACGACCTCCATCACCATGGAATAGACGATGGCGACCAGATATTCTGTCCGAAAATAACGCTTCCTGTTGTCTTTTCCGTAGAAAACTCTTGTGGCGAAAAGAAAAAAAGGAAGTGTCAGCATGAATACTGCGGTATAATGGTTGTTGTAGAACTTATACCCCAGTTCGACTAGTCTGTTAAACTCATTGATACCTAGGACTACCACTCGGGCATGTTCCTCCAAGCTGGGATCGATTTCTCCCTCTGTCTCAAGATGATTTTTTTCCGTGGTTTGCATGTTGCTTTTGCTGCCTGTGAGGGTGAATAGTAGGATGTAGACCGTTAGTATGAAAAACAGCATCGGGAATGGGGAGAAGTACTTCTTGCGTTTGCCGTTGAGGATTTCGACGATCATTGCTCCCGGGCGAATGAATAGGCTCTTGAAGGTGTACCATATTCCACCGTCATTGCCAATGATGGCAGACCGAAGATTTTCCAAGATGAACTGCGGCGTGAACCGTCCAGTGTCGGCGCTTTGTCCACACTCGGGGCAGTACTTTCCTTCGAACTCGGTGCCGCAGTTGAGGCATTTGGTGGTTTTAGTTTCGGGTTGGGTCTCGGTTTGTATTTCGTTTTCCATGGTGATTCGTTTTACGAGATAAACAACAGATCTGAGGAGAGTTTGTTTATAATTCAAGTTGACAAGAGAAAAATTGAGATCATCCGTTGTTTATCATTACTTTCTGTTTCAGCATCTTTATTATTTGTTTTTCTTCTAGTGTTTTTGCTTTGATACTGAGCCAATAGGTAATCTCTTTTTCAGACAAATTACACAACTCCTCTTTACGGTTCACTACATTCTGTATGACTTCTAACTTATGGCGCTCAATCATCAATTTATCTGCTTTTGTTGGAATAGATTCCCTAAGTTCTTCTATTTCAGGCATGCACTCATTTAATAGTGCCTGAACTTCATCAAAATGCCAATTTGTAATTAGTTCTTTGATTTTTGTGATTTTTTCTTTCAAAGGCGGAAACAGTATATCATACTCCTTTTTTTGCAGGCTTTTTTGTCTACCTAAGGAAATTGCCTTATCCATCAAGTTGTAATCTCTGGTGTTCATCTGTTCGCCATCATCCTCTGATGCGTTGCTGGTTATATGATACCCACCACAAAAAACGCAATAATAACTACGTTCAGGTGATTTTCCTGATGCTTCAAGAATGGTATCTGCGTTGAATTTGATGAAGTTGTCAGCTTTTGACTGTGTTTCAAACAACATTTTGAATCTGCCACATCCATAGCAATATATCTTGTTTTTGGGTTTCATTTTGAGACGATGTTTTATCAGGCTACTCGTTGCCTTGAGTTCATATTTATCCGGGCAAAGGTAGAGGTTTTTCGGAGAAAAATGGAAAAGTTGGGCGAGAAAATGTATTTAGAAGATGATAATCCATGTTGTTCAAGTCTTAAAAAGTAGACATGCCAGAAACTTGCCATTTTGTCATAAATTCACAATCTAATTCATTGATTTTGTGTCAACTTGTCATGTAGAATTGATGAAAATTCGTGGCAAATTCTTGATAATTCGTGTTTTAAGAAAAACAGACATTGACGACTGTTCGTGTTGGCTGAATATTTGATGACCTAACCGCCGAAAAACAAGAAAGGAAAACCAACCATGAACATCAATCAATTCACAATCAAATCACAGGAAGCCATAGGAAAGGCTCAGGAGATAGCGCAAAGCCACCAGAGCCAGACCGTGGAAAACTTCCACCTGCTGAAGGGTATGATTCTGAGCGATGACTACTTGGTGCCCAACCTGATGAAGAAGTTGGGCGTCAATATCTCACGCTTGAATGATGCCCTGGATCAAGCTATCAACACACAACCGCGTACAAGCGGCTCCGAATTGTATTATTCCTCCGAGGTTAGCAAGACCTTCAACGACGCCATCGCACTGGCCAAGAAGATGGGCGATGAATACGTCTCCATCGAGCACCTGTTGCTGGCAGTCTTCGAAAGCAACAGCTCGGCTTCGCAGATGATGAAAGACCAAGGCATCCGCAAGGATGAACTCGAGAAGGCCATCATGCAGTTCCGTAAAGGCAAGAAGGTCGACTCGCAAGATGCCGAGCAGAACTACGATAGTTTGAACCGTTTCGCCAAGAACCTGAACGAACTCGCCCAACAAGGCAAGCTCGACCCCGTGATTGGCCGTGACGAGGAAATCCGTCGTGTGCTTCAAATCCTGAGCCGACGCACCAAGAACAACCCTATATTAATAGGTGAGCCTGGCGTGGGTAAGACCGCCATCGTAGAGGGTCTGGCCCAGCGTATCGTCAACCGTGATGTGCCTGAGAACCTGAAGAGCAAGACCGTGTTCAGCTTGGACATGGGTGCCTTGCTGGCTGGTGCTAAATACAAGGGTGAGTTTGAGGAACGTTTGAAGAACGTCGTCAAGGAGGTCGTCGACAGCGATGGCGAGGTTATCTTGTTCATCGATGAGATCCACACCTTGGTCGGAGCGGGCGGCGGTGAAGGCGCCATGGACGCGGCCAACATCCTGAAGCCAGCCTTGTCGCGTGGCGAGCTGCGTGCCATCGGTGCCACCACCTTGAAGGAATACCAGCAGTATTTCGAGAAGGATAAGGCACTGGAGCGTCGTTTCCAGAAGGTCATGATCGATGAGCCTGACGAAGCTTCGGCTATCAGTATCTTGCGTGGCCTGAAGGAGCGTTACGAGACACACCACCACATCCGTATCTTGGACGAGGCCATCATCTCGGCCGTGCAGCTGTCGGTGCGTTACATCTCCGACCGTTTCCTGCCCGATAAGGCCATTGACTTGATCGATGAGGCTGCCTCGCGTTTGAGGCTGCAAATCGACTCGATGCCTGAGGAGCTGGAAGACGTGGAGCGTGCCATCCGTCAGTTGGAAATCGAGCGCGAGGCCATCAAGCGTGAGAACGACACCAAGAAGGTGGAGGAGATAGGGAAGGAGCTGGCTGAGCTCAACGACAAACGCTCCGCCATCAAAGCCAAGTGGGAGACCGAACGCAACTACGTGGAACTCATCCAGAAAGAGAAGAGCAACATAGAAACCTACAAGCATCAAGCTGAGGTGGCTGAGCGTGACGGCGACTACGGCCGTGTGGCAGAGCTGCGTTACGGCAAGATTCGCGAGGCTGAGGCTGCCATCGAGAAGGCAAAGGCCGACTTGAGTGCGGCACAAGGCGACCATCCGCTGGTGGATGAGGAAGTTGGTGCCGACGATGTGGCAGAGATCGTGTCGCGTTGGACGGGCATCCCGGTCAACAAGATGATGCAGAGCGAGCGTGAGAAGTTGTTGCACCTCGAAGACGAACTGCACAAGCGTGTGGTGGGTCAGGATGAGGCCATCACCGCCGTGAGCGATGCTATCCGTCGTAGCCGTGCGGGCTTGCAGGACGCCAAGCGTCCTATCGGTTCCTTCATCTTCATGGGTACCACGGGCGTGGGTAAGACCGAGCTGGCCAAGGCTTTGGCTGAGTTCCTGTTCGACGACGAGAACGCCATGGTGCGTATCGACATGTCGGAGTATCAGGAGCGTCACACGGTGTCGCGACTCATCGGAGCGCCTCCAGGATATGTGGGCTATGAAGAGAGTGGTCAACTGACTGAGGCTGTGCGTCGTAAGCCCTATTCCGTCATCCTGTTGGACGAAATCGAGAAGGCTCATCCTGACGTGTTTAATATCCTGTTGCAGGTCTTGGACGACGGCCGTCTGACCGACAACAAGGGCCGTACGGTGGACTTCAAGAACACCATCGTCATCATGACCTCCAACATCGGCGCCAATGTCATCCAGGACAACTTCGCCTTGTTGAATGGCAGCAATGATGAAGAGGTCTTCGAGAAGACCCGTAACGAGGTGATGGAGCAGCTGAAGCAGTTCATGCGGCCTGAGTTCTTGAACCGTGTCGACGACATCATCATGTTCAAGCCTTTGGACGAGAACCAGATTGCCGACATCGTGAGGATGCAGTTCCGCAGCGTGCAGAAGATGCTTGCCGCCAACGACATCAAGATTGACATCACCGATGCCGCCGTCGACTTCATCGCAAAGCAGAGCTACAACCCGCAATACGGTGCGCGTCCTGTGAAGCGTATGATGCAGCGTGAGTTGCTCAACTCGCTCTCGAAGATGATCCTGGCCGAGTCGGTCGACAAGTCGAAGACCATTATCGTAGATGTGCAAGGCGATGGACTGATTTTCAGGAATTAAGATGATTTTTGCATGTCAAGAATTGGAGAATGAGAGAGTGTGTGAAAAACGCTTGCGTCTTTCACTCTCTAATTCCTAAGGACTTCAGCAATATACTCTTCTTGAAATTCTCCAATTCTTGATAAAAACAAGAAGGCTAATTGAAAAGCCAAGAAGTGCGTGAGTGCTTCTTGGCTTTTTTTGTTTCATAGAAGGCTTTACTCTTCCTTTAACTCCGCAGCATTGATTTCATCCAAAATCAGCATGGCTTTGTCGAAGTCTTTTGTGAAGACATACACAGATGCGTCGCCTTTGATGGTACTGGCTGCCCAGCCGGCACACAGACTCTCTTCCTGGAAGTTGCGGATGAGGAACTGGATGCCGTTCTGATCAAGAACGCTTCCGATGAACTCTGCATTGACTATTGAGCCTGAATAGACTCTTTTGATTTCGTTTTCCATGGCATTACTTTTTTGGTGGTGCTGCAAAGATAGACAAAAAGGAATTAATTTGATGAATACATAAGTAAATTTTGTTTGCATTATAGTGCATTGGGATTCTCTTCGAGAATGGAGTCGAGCTAAATTTTTATATGCGGCGGTTTGATGTTTTTTCAATTTTGAAGATAACTGAAGCCGCCGCAGTTAAACCACTTAAAGATACTCCATTCCCGAAAGGGGAATCTATTCGCTTTCTCTTCCGCTAACATTCAGCATCACAATCGCAAACAGCATCACTAAAGCCGCTGCCCACTGCACGGGTGAATACTTTGTTCCATTCACGAAATAGTCTAATACCACGGCAGTGATGGGATACATCAGCTCAAGGAAGGTGGAAAGTGAAGCTTTCACATGGCGCAAACCGTAGTAATACAGGAAAATAGCACCAGAGCCTGTGGTTATGCCGATGAGGGCGATGAAGAGCCAGTTGCGGGGCGTGACTTGTGAAAAATCGCCGATATGGCCCGCAAAAAGCACAATGACCAGCATAATCAGCGTGGTGAAGCCATAGCGGAAGAAGGTGGAACTGACAAAGGAATAGTTGCCTAAAATCTTCTTGGAAAACACCGTCGAGCTACCGAAGGAGAAGGCAGCCAGCAGCGAGAGCAGTGCCGCATAAACCGTGGTGATGCCCTCGGTGCTGAAATCGGGAAGCGACCATCCGAAGGTGAGGAAATAGCCACCGATGAGGGCGACGCATGCCCAAAGCGCAAAGTGCTTCTTGATTTGTTCCTTCAGGATGATGCGTGCCAGAATGACGGCAAAGACGGGTTGCAGTTTTTGGAGCAAAACGACAACGGAAAGGTTGTTGAAATGCAACAAAAACAGTGACTTGACGATGGCCAAGGTGCCCAAGGCACCACCAAACAAGGCGATGAGCAAGAAATAGATCAAGTCGGAGTGTGTCATGGTCTTCAAGTGGCGATATTCCCTGTAGAAGAACAGGTTCATCAGCAAGAAGGGAAAGAGGTGGATCACGAAAACCACGAAGGCTGTGTTGAGGTTGTAGAGCTGCGGGGTGAGCAGTATGCCGTCCACGCCCCAAAGCATGGCGGACAAGGCCACGGCCAACGCCCCGATGAGTTTTGTATTTTGTTGGTTGTCTTTCATTTTGATTAGCTATTATGGCTTGAAAACGCTTAAAACGGGCTTGCCTCGCCATGCCGACGGCGTTTCCAAACCAAGGATGTAAGCGATGGTGGCAGCGATATCATATTGTACCACGGGTTCTTCAATCAAGTAACCTGATTGCACATTTTTGCCAAATACGACAAAAGGACTCTCCATGTCTTCCATCGCCAAAGTGCCGTGGCCTTGCTCGTGACCGCCGTGGTCGCCCGTGACGATGATGATGGTGTCGTCGTAGATGCCGGCGTCTTTCAGGGCTTGGATGATGCGTCCCACACAAACATCGATGCGAGAGAGATAGTCGTAATAGCTCTCGGTGTACCATCCGCTACTGTGTCCAGTGCCATCAATGCCGTCGAAGACGGGGATGAAAAGCATGGGCTTTTTGTCTATGATATATTGGACAATATGGTCGAAGTTGCGCTCCACTGACTGCCAGTCTTCCTTGAAATATTTTACATGGCTAATAGCCAAAGTGTCAATGACATATTTTATGCCTTCCCATTCGTAGGTGCAGCCTGTTTCTGCATCAGGGTATTGCTCGCGGACAAGGGAAAAGATGGTCGGGAAGATGCTGCTGGCATTGGTGACCATAGAGCTTACATCAGGCGTTTTCGAGTTCCAGGTGGTGTAGCCGTGCACTTCCGGTCCCGCTCCCATAAACATGCTTGCCCAGTTGACGCCCGAACTTGAAGGGATGACGGAGCGCTTATGCATCGTGTAACTTCCGTTATTCATGAGGCTTAACAGGTTGGGAACATCGTGTGCTTTTTCAAAGTCATGTGAGGCCCAGCCGTCGAGCCCAATGAGGATGACGTGTTTCGCCAAGGGCGGATTTTGCGCTTTAGCCGTAAAGGCAAAGGCAAATAGGAGCAAGGTAAGAAAACTGAAGTGTCGCATGGTGTTATTGTCTTAAGAGTTTGTCATTGGCGCAGGCTTCTTTTTCCCAGCGCACGCACATGATGAGGGAGTTGACGAGGTAGACGACGTACATCATCGAGATAGGGAAGTTGCCCGCTTTGATATACATGAAGATGCTGACGCAGTTGATGGCAATCCAAAGCCACCACTGCTCGCTGAACATCCTGACCATCAGTATCATGGCCACGACTTGCATCACGGCCTTGGCTGAGTCAGCATAGGGCGCCAAATCATTGGTGTACCGTTGCATGATATAACCAACGACAGCGGTACCCACCACGATGATGGCAAGGCTGATGAGTCGGGTTTTGTTGCTGGCATGGATTTTCCTCACCTCGTGGGTCTCCTTGTTCATGTTTTTCGACCAGGTGAAAAAGCCCACAAACTGCATGACGAAGTTGTAGACGGTCACGCCGAAGTCGGCATAAAGTCTGGAAATCAAGGTGATGTAAATCATCAGGCAGCAGTGGATGAAGCCGAAGAGGTAGTTGGAGAGCTTGCCTTTGCCACCTAATACCACGTTGATGATGCCGCAGGTCGCCGCCACGATGTGGATCCAATAGAACTGGTCGTTGGCTTTGTCGTATTTGAACAGGATGGACATTACAGTGATGACGACGCTCACTGAAACCAGCCAAATGATGTCGAATGGTTTCCATCCGGAAAACTCATCGCGAATCAGGTCTTTGAATTTCTGCATGATAGTGATGGTTATTTGATGGTTTGCGGGGCAAAGATACAATTTAATTGCAAATAGCCACGAGTATGTGTTTCATCATTTCCTGAGAATTGTTATCTTTGCCAAAAAATTCAGCAATGCAATCCACCATCCCTTTAGCGGAACGCCTGCGCCCGACCTCGCTCGACGACTACATCGGTCAGAAGCACATCATCGGCGAACATGCCGTTCTGCGTCGCGCCATCGAAACAGGGCGTGTTCCGTCCATGATTTTCTGGGGACCACCTGGCGTGGGCAAGACGACTTTGGCCTACATCATCTCCAAGCAGGTGAAACGTCAGTTCTTTCAGCTGAGTGCGGTAAGCAGTGGCGTGAGGGAAGTGCGCGAAGTCATTGACCGTGCAAGGATGCTGCCCGAGGCACCTATATTATTTATAGACGAAATACACCGTTTTAGCAAGTCGCAGCAGGATTCCTTGCTTGGTGCGGTGGAGCGCGGCCTGGTCACCTTGATTGGCGCGACGACGGAGAACCCCAGTTTTGAGGTCATTTCACCCTTGCTTTCGCGTTGTCAGGTGTACGTGCTCAAGTCGTTGGAAAAGGAGGACTTGGAAATCCTGTTGGCCAAGGCGGTGAAAGCATTGGAATATGATTTCGGCAAGAAAATCACCGTAAAGGAGCCTGAGGCTTTGATGCAAATCAGTGGTGGAGATGGACGCAAGTTATTGAATGCCATAGAATTGGTTGTTACTTCGCTGAACGATTTGGATGAAACTGCTGAGGAATTGGTCATTACTAACCAGTTCACCACCGATTGCATACAAAGCAACTTAGTGAAGTATGACAAGCAAGGCGAGATGCACTATGACATCATCTCGGCTTTTATCAAGAGCATGCGCGGCAGCGACCCCAACGCGGCGCTCTATTACCTTGCCCGCATGATTGAAGCAGGGGAGGACCCACTTTTCATCGCTCGACGTATGCTCATCCTTTCATCGGAAGACATCGGCAACGCCAATCCGAATGCCCTGCTGCTGGCAAACGCCTGCTTTGATGCGGTGAACAAAATCGGCTGGCCTGAGAGCCGTATCATTTTGGCGCAAACGGTCACTTATTTGGCCTCTTCGCCCAAGAGCAACGCTGCGGTGGCTGCCATCGATGCAGCTCAGGCCTTGGTGCGGCAAACTGGCGATTTGTCAGTGCCTTTGCATTTGCGTAACGCTCCGACAAAACTGATGAAAGACCTCGGCTATGCTGACGGTTACAAGTATGCGCATGCCTATCAAGGCAATTTTGTGGAACAAGAATTTTTGCCAACCGAAATTTCTGGCACGGTTTTGTATGAGCCTCAGGATAACCCGCGTGAGCGTGAGTTGCGCAAGAACCTACGTGAGAAGTGGAAAGAGAAATATGGGTATTAGTTTAGAGTTTGAGTTTAGGGTTTAGAGATGTAGGACTGTCACACTGTGGCAGCCGAAACAAAAAAAAGACATGAGCGAAGAAAACAAAGAAAAAAGCATTAGCCTGTGGAACAGGGTGCTAGAAACCAGCCTGCGTCTGCCTTTCGTGAAGGTGGACCGCGATGAGTTCCTGACTAAGGAACTGACTAAATTCTGTACACCCATGGAGGTGATGACTGCATTGGACGACTCGCCAGTGAAGGTGCTCAGCAAGAAAGAGATCGACAAGCTGGCCAACCAGTGTATCAACTACCACTTGACCATGGTGTGCGGGACATCGGCTTTGATGGGCTTGCCAGGTGGCTGGTGGATGGCGGGAGCCATTCCTGCCGACATTACCCAGTTTTATGGCCACATCCTTGCGTTGATGCAGAAACTCATTTACTTATACGGCTGGCCAGCACTGACCAATGTCAACAAGCAACTCGACGACGAGTCGTTGAACATCATGACGCTCTTCGTGGGTGCAATGATGGGCAACAAGCTTGCTGTTGAGGCCTTGACCAAGGTGGTAGGCCAGATTTCCAAGAATGCGGGAATAAAGATTTCAGAGGGTGTCATGGCACATTATGCCATCAAAATCGCACAATGGATTGGCATCAACATGACCAAGGAAGGCTTTGCCAAAGGTGTAGGAAAAGTGCTTCCCCTTGTAGGTGCACCTATCTCAGCCACAATTACATACTACACATTCCGACCTATGGCTCGTCGGCTCAAGAAGCATCTTGACGAGCTGTATGACATGCGGCATTGAATCAAAGAGTAACTGTTCTGAGTACGGAAACGTCCATGTCATTCCACTGGGAACCTATGGACGTTTCCGTATTAGCGTTATTTTTTGAATTCAGTCTCGAAAATGTCGTGCAGCTGACGGTCAGGTGTCTGAAGGATGGACTTGTAGTTCATCTTTTTCTCTGTCATCAGCCAATTAGTGTATTCGTCAACAAAACTCTTGATTTCTGATTGGTTCATCTTTATGTAGATCAAGTTGAGTTTTGCCTTGGCTTCAGTTTCATTCAGACCATCATTATTCATGATCATTTCGGTGAGTTTGTCCATTGCTCTTTCCATAGTAATAGATTTTATGTTTTTCGGGGTGCAAATTTAGATAGAAAAACTGTTTTTGTCAAGATTTGGGAGAAAAAATCCTCTTTTATCATTGTTAAGATTTCTCTCTTGTCAATTAGTTGGATAATAACCAATGAGATAAAAAATCACTTTTTTTTGAAAAAACACTTGCATTTTAGAAAAAAATAGTATTTTTGCAGCGCTTCTTGAATAAAGAAGCCTTGCAGGAATGATAATTTCTGCAAGAAAAAGGTTTCATAAATTTTGGTTTTTGGTTCTTGAAAATCCTGGCGTTTTTTTTGCCGGGATTTTCTTGTTTATATAGGGAAATCACTATTTTTGCCGCAATAAAAAACAAATAATCTCTCTAAAAATGAAAAAACTGCTTTCTGTTTTTATTGCTATTTTTGCTTTTTCCATTCAATGCGCCTTGTCAGCGCCTTTGAGGAATATCGAAGTCCAACTCACCCAGCCCAACGGTCAGGTAATCCATTGTTATGCCTCGGGTGATGAATTCTACAACTACCTGCACGATGCCAACGGCTTCACCATCGTCAAGGGTGAAGACGGTTACTACTGCTATGCCATGCGCGGGAGCCAAGGTGAGGTTGTTGCTTCCTCTTACCGCGTCAACAGTGTTGATCCTGCTGAGGTTGGACTTCAACCTTATGTGAAAATCTCCGAAAAGTCCTATCAGGAGCGTCGTCAGGAACGCTTGCAACATATCAGGCCAATCAAACGGTCGGCCAATCGTGAGCTGAATCATGGCGTTTACAACAACTTGGTGGTCTTTATCCGTTTTGCAGGCGACACCTACCACACCACGCCTTTTTCGACCGTTGACTCTATGTTCAACGCTTACAACTATGAGTCAATCTCAATGCGAAACTTCTTCCATCACGCTTCTTACAACCAACTGGACCTACGCTCTTATTGCTATCCTATTCCCGAAGGCGAGACCATCCTCTCATACGAGGACGACTATCCGAAAGAATACTACATGCCATATGACCCGGTGAGCAATCCTCTTGGCTACCACGATTACGAGAGTGCAGACCGCGAGTTCTCCCTGTTGGAACGTGCCATTTATTATGTGGCCGACCAAGTGCCCGACACCCTCGACCTCGACTATAATGACGATGGTTTGGTTGATAATGTGGTGTTTGTCATCAAAGGGCAACCTGGCGAATGGGCTTCGCTGCTCTGGCCCCATCGTTGGTGCATCTATGACCGCTATGTGCCGTTGCACGACTTGCAAGTCTACGACTTCAACCTTCAACTTGAACAAGGTGGCTATTTCAACGTCAGCACGCTTTGCCATGAGATGAACCACTCGTTAGGTGCCCCAGACCTGTATCATTACAGCGGCGGTATCGATCCAGTAGGGTCTTGGGACCTCATGTGCGGCACCACCGAACCTCCACAACAGATTGGCATGTACATGAAATACAAATATGGCAACTGGGTGGACGACATTCCTGACATTACTGGGAATTATGGCTACTATGAAATCGAGGCCGACTCGTGGGAAGGCAACCGCCGCAATGCTTACCGTATCAGGACCAGCGACCCGAACCAATTCATCATTATCGAATACCGCAACGGCAACGACCTCTTCGACAGCCATGTTCCTGACGGGGGACTGCTCATCTACCGCATCGACACGCGTTTCGATGGCAATGCAGGATGGAACGGCTACGACACTTTCGACGAGGTGTATCTGTTCCGCCCAGGCGGTAGCGTCAACGAAGCTGGCGACCTTGACCATGCCAACTTCTGTGCCGAACGAGGACGCACCGAGTTCAACGGCGAATCATCTGACCCGCACATCTTCCTCACCAACGACGATGGATATACGGAATGGGACCAAATCCGCAACATCAGCACGAGGGGCGACAAAATGAGTTTCGTCTATGCCCCCAATTGGAACTTTGAATATTCAATGCCCGGACCGGAGAACTTCAACGTCAATGTGAACAGCATCGACCATCAACTGGAGTTTTCTTGGAGTTACAAAGAAGGTGCTGACACCTATAAGCTTTTCCACTTCGCTCCGTCAGGTGAATTGATTGAAATCGCAAGAGACATCACTGACACCACCTATGTCCTTCCTTATTCTGAGAGTGATATCGGCTATCGTCATTACGCCTTGATGTCCGTCAGCGGTGACTTATTGATGTACCATTCTGCCCCTTCTGAAACATGGGCCATCATCGGCAATTATGAGACCATCCAACTCTCTTTGACTTCTGATTCGCCCTATGGCACCAAAGGCGGCGAGCTGGAGATTACTTATAACCAGCCGAATATGCCTACGCAATGGCTCACCATTTATGAAGGTACACATAGCGAAGCCGAATTGTATGTGCCAGCCAACACCGAGGTCATTTTCCGCTGGAATCCTGGCTTCGACCTTGATAGCGAAGGCATTCACCTCTATGCCAAGCATCTCAACGAAAACGGCGAAGGTGCCCTCTTTGACCTTGACCGACCTCAAGATGGTGTGATTGCCACTTATACCGTAGCCGACAGCGGTTTGGGTGTGATTCCGCCCCAAAATGTGACTGCAGTTTCCACTGGTCCACACATCCAGCTAAAGTGGACTGTGCCTACTGAAAACAAAAGCTTCGACATTTATCGCGACGGCAGATTGTGTCATTCCGTTGAAGGCTATACATTCCTTGATGACCAAATCATGCGCTCAGGCACCCACAACTACCATGTGGAAAGCATCATTGGCGACATTTCCTCCTGGAATCCCGACAACTTGGTCTATGCTACCGTTATGGACTACTATTGTGAACCACCGCTGAACCTCGCTGGCACCTATGATGGCGACGGTCATGTAGCCCTTACTTGGGAGGCTCCTGAGTTTGTGGGCAGTGGCTTGATGGCTTACGACAATAACCAGTTTGCCGAGCAAATCGGTTCGAACAGTCATAAATGGGGCATCAAGATAGCTCCAGGACATTTGGCGCTCTTTGAAGGCCATCCATTGACGCACATAGAGATGTTTGATTGCTCTGCAGGACAATACACCTATTCTATTTATAATGGGGAAACCGTCAATAATAATTCGTTGATTTACACACAGCAGCACGATATGGAAGGCACATATGAATGGGTGAGGTTCCCTCTTGATGAGAGTGTCAGTTTCGATGCCACTTTGCCGCTTTGGGTTTGTGTGGCCACATCGGGTGCAACCCAGCCTATCCCTTGCTGTGAATACGTCGGTGAACCGAACAGTTGCATGATTAAATCGGGCGCATTCTGGAAGCCAGTCACTACCTTCGGACAAAACTTCTCATGGTTGTTGCGTGCCTATACCACGCCAGCCGATGGCCGCAGTTTCTCTTACAATGTATATTGGGGTCCTGA
>JAEEGG010014022.1_pt1 | contig 17038 bp, 13 predicted proteins | sample 9134161 | NCBI WGS metagenome assembly JAEEGG01 (sample SAMN16246543, study PRJNA631951) | gut metagenome | biome: gut microbiome; feature: rumen; material: CR-attached | host: Bos | place: Iran: Karaj | collected 2018-10 | reverse complement strand
CCTGTGGTCCCCGGGATAGAATGCGTCGGGGAGATCGTGGACCCGTCCGACTCCCGCTTCTCGAAGGGAGACAAGGTCATCGCCATGATGGGCGGGATGGGAAGGAGCTTCGACGGAAGCTATGCAGAATATGCCGTTCTTCCCGAGCATCATGTATTCAGGGTTGAATCCGACCTGCCTTGGGACGAGCTCGCAGCCATCCCCGAGACCTATCTGACCGCATGGGGCTCCCTGTTCGAATGCCTGCAGCTGAAGAAGGGCGAGACCCTTCTGATTCGCGGAGCCACCTGCGCTCTCGGATACGCGACGATAGGGCTGGCCAAGGCGCTTGGATGCAAGGTCATAGGCACCACGCACCGCGATATCAAGCTGTCGCTTCTGAAGGATGCGGACGAAGCCGTCCTGGACGACGGAAAGCTGTCGTCCAAGGTGAAAGCCGACAAGGCGCTGGACCTGGTCGGTCCCAAGAGCCTTCTGGATACCCTCCGCTGTGTCAGGAAGGGAGGCATAGTCTGCGACACCGGGATCCTAGGCGGAGTCTACGCCCTGGACGGATTCGACCCCATCAAAGACATCCCGAACGGGGTGTATCTGACAGGATACTTCAGCAACAGCCCCACCCAGGAGACCGTTGACGACATATTCGCCTTCCTGAAGGAGCACGACCTCCATCCCGCGTACGCGAGATGCTTCGACTTCTCCAACATACGCGAAGCCTGCATCGCTCTGGACGACGGAAAAGCCAACGGGAAGATAGTCGTCAGGGTATGATATGCCAAGACTGGCTGTGGGAAAACCTTATATAATGCAGCTCTATACTGCACTTATCGGACTCGTGGTCTAGATGGTTATGACGTCGCCTTGACATGGCGGAGGTCGCCGGTTCAAATCCGGCCGGGTCCACTCATCTCTTCTCTTCCAACTCTTGTCGTTTCTGCTTGTTTCTGTATCTCGATCAAGTCGTTCTCCGATGCGTTGGTGTGGGGGAACCCATCGTTTCAAGCAAAGATTCCAGGTTTTCCGTGTATATTTTTAAATATCAATACTAGGATAACATGGACGGTCCGAGGCTTCGACCCACAAGGTCTGGCCGACGACCACCTCTTTTAGATTCCATTTCCCGAGAACGCTATGCGTACCGGACTTCGATCCCAATGGCAAAGGTCGTTCCCTCCGATGGTAGGCAATATCACCTCGGCGATTCGTGATCGAGATTGCGCCCGGGATGACGCGAAACGTCAGCAGCACTTTTGATCCCCTATGCAGTCCAAACTGAAGCCTCGACAGTTCGACAGAACGAGTTTGGATTCTGATTGGATGCATAATCGACAATTATTGATGAATAGAGGGTACCAAAATGAAAACTACTACGAAATTCGTAAAAAAAATATTTTATTTTTGAAATTAGAGTTGATTTCTACGAAATTCGTATACTGGTGAAAAATCATTATAAAGATAGTCAAGATACGGTAAAGCCATAAATTGCTGCGTCTGGTCCGTCTTTCGTATGGGCGAGCATGGAGCAATCACTCATGCTGAGCATGGGGAGAGATAAAATGGTCGACCTAATCACGGCAATAGACGGAATGGTCTGCGTCTGGAACGCTTACTTCTGGCGCATCGCATTCGTCTTCCTCATCGGTCTGGGCATCGTCTTCACCATCAAGCTGAAGGGCATCCAGATCACGCACCTGGGGCGCAACGCCAAGCTGGCGCTGTCAGGTGTCAGCGAAGGGAAAGGAAAGAAGAAGCTGTCGTCGTTCGAAGCGTTCTGCATCAGCATGGGCGCTCGTATCGGTGTAGGAAACATCGCCGGAGTGGCCACAGCTATAGTCACCGGAGGACCCGGTGCTGTGTTCTGGATGTGGGTCTTCGCCATCATCGGTTCTGCGAGCAGCTTCATGGAATCCGTCCTGGCACAGATCTACAAGGAGCAGAAGACCGACGGCGGTTATCACGGTGGGCCCGCATATTATGCGACGAAGGGACTCAAGAGCAGAAAGCTCGGAATCTTCGTCGCCATGCTGCTCGTCCTGACTTTCGGAGTCGGGTTCGTCATGGTCCAGTCCTGCAACGCTTCCAACGCGCTCTGCGGAGCGTTCGACTTCGAGAACAACCACATGATCTTCGCGGTCATCATCGCGGCCATCGCCTCGGTCCTGGTGTTCGGCGGATTCAAGCTGATCGGAAAGTTCTCTTCCACCGTCGTCCCCATCATGGCGGTCCTCTGGATCATCTTCGCCATCATCGCCATGGCTTTCAATGTGGAAAACCTCGGAAACGCCATCGGAATGATCTTCGCCAACGCGTTCGACATCCCCAGCATAATCGGTGGTGGAATCGGTACGATCATCATCACCGGTCTGAAGAGAGGAGTGTTCTCCAACGAGGCTGGTCTGGGTTCCATCGCCAACGTCGCTGCAACCTCCGACATCAAGCACCCCGTCAAGCAGGGAAAGATCCAGTCCTTCGGTGTCCTCGTCGATACACTCTTGGTCTGTACCGTCACCGCCCTCGTCATCCTGTCCTACGGCAGCTTCGACTCCATCATGGCCTTCGGAGACAAGGGATCGGTCCTCGTCCAGGACGTCATCAGCAGCACTCCCATGGGAGAGGCCGCCAACTACATCATCGCGGTGTTCATGTTCATCTTCGCTTTCACCAGCATGATCGGATACTACACCATGAGCGAGTCCAACGCCAGGTTCATCAAGGACAGCAAGGTCACCGTCAACCTCGTGCGCATCATCGTCATCGTCTCGGCGCTCGTCGCCGCGATCATCGCGGACGTCACCGTAGTGGACGACATCAGCGACACGTTCATGGCGGCGATGGCTTCGGTCAACATGGTCATCGTCGCGCTGCTCAGCAGACAGGTGTTCGAAGCTTATGCGGACTGGCGCAACCAGAAGAAGGCCGGAATCGAAGAGCCCGAGTTCCACAAGGACATCCTTTCGGACTCGAGCGGAGTCACGGAGTGGAGATGATATCATGAAGCCGATAAGCAACGCAATCGCCGTAGTAGGCCTGATCGCCGTCGCGCTCGGAATCTCCATGGCATACATCGAGAGGCACACCGACGACGTGAACCTGGCGTTCATCCCTCTGTTGATAGGGTTCGTCGTGATAGCGATCTTCTACCAGCTCATCACGAAGAGAGACAACGACGAGTACGGGAAGATCCACGAGAAGGACTATTCCCAGAAGAAGCAGTGAAACGATTTACGGGGGCGAACCCCCCGTCTTTTTATTCAGATTATCAGAAGCGCGATGTTCTCCGAGAGGATCGCATCGGCGTGCAGCCTGTAGCCGAGGATCTTCTCGATCTCCTCGCTGTGCTTCCCTGCGATGGCCGAGAGCTCCTTGGAGCTATAGCTGGGGGAGCCTTTGGCTATGACCGCTCCGTCGCACACGATGTCGACCACCTCGCCCTTCTTGAACTCGCCTTCGACCTTGCGTATCCCGACGGGCAGGAGCGACTTGTGATCGAGGACGGCCTTCTCGGCGCCCTTGTCGATCGTGATGCGACCGGCGGCGTGAGCCGATTTTATCCATCTGCGCTTCTTGGGGACCTCGTCTCCGGAGACGAACAGGGTTCCCACGTCGTCTCCCGCCACGGTGCGGTAGACGGCCCCGTAGACGCTGCTGGAGGCGATTATCATATTGCATCCGGCATCCCTGCAGATCATGGCGGCTTCGATCTTGGTCTTCATGCCTCCGGTCCCGAAGCCGGAGCCGGTCCCGCCTGCCATGGCCTTGACGGATTCGTCTATCTTGGTCACCACAGGGATGAACTTGGCGTCCTTGTTCTCGCGGGGGTTGCTGTCGTAGAGGCCGTCGATGTCCGAGAGTATCACCAGGAGATCGGAATCGGTCCTGCTGGCGACGATGGCCGACAGGGTGTCGTTGTCCCCGAACTTGATCTCGTTGATGCACACGGCGTCGTTCTCGTTGATTATGGGAACCACCGAGTTGTCCAGAAGGGACTCGACCGTGTTGTTGAGGTTGTTGGCGCTGTCCCTGTCGGAGTAGACGTCGAATGTCATGAGGATCTGGGCCACCAGTATCCCATGCTTCTGGAAGCTCTCGGACCACTTCTGCATCAGGATGCTCTGGCCTACGGAGGCCGCAGCCTGCCTTATAGGCATCTCCTTGGGCTTGGGCTTCACTCCCATGGCCTTCAACCCGATGCCTACGGCTCCGGACGTCACGATAAGGACCTGGCGGCCCTCCTCCCTCAGACGGGAGACCTGATCCGCCACCGAGTCCATGAAGTCCTTCGACACCGCCCCATCCTTGATCAGGGACGTGGTGCCTATCTTGACGACGACGCGCCTGACGTCTCCCAGAAGCTCCTTCCTCTCCGACATGCCATCCCTCAGAACGGATACTCCTTCTCCGAAGGCGTGTGCTTGAAAGGCTTAGCGTCCTTTCCGACGTAGTCCTTGACGACCTGTCCGTTCCCGAGCAGGACGTACTTGTAGATCATCAGCCCCTCCATGCCCACAGGACCGCGGGAATGTATCTTGTTGGTGCTTATGCCGACCTCGGCCCCTTTTCCGTACCTGTAACCGTCGGCGAAGCGGGTGGAAGCGTTGACGAAGACGTCTGCCGAGTCCACCATCTTGGCAAATACCGCGGCCTTCTTCATGTCGGAGGTCATGATGGCATCGGTGTGATGGGAGCTGTGCGAGTTGATGAAAGCGATGGCTTCCTGCAGGGAATCGACAACCTTCACGGATATGATGAGGTCGCCGTACTCGGTGTTCCAGTCCTCTTCGGAGGCGGGGATCGCGGAAGGACAGGTCTTGCAGACCCTTTCGTCCCCTCTGACCTCTACCCCGTTGTCGGCGAACATCTTCAGCATCTTGGGAAGGAACCTGTCTGCGACAGCGGAATCCACAAGAAGCGTCTCCGTGGCGTTGCAGACGGCAGGATACTGGATCTTGGAGTCGAGGACCACCTGAGATGCCATCTCGATGTCGCAGTCGGAATCGACGTACACATGGCAGATTCCCGCGGCATGCCCGAGCACGGGGATCTTGGTGTGCGTCTGGATGTACTGTACGAAAGCGTTGGATCCCCTGGGGATGAGGAGATCGATGTAATCGTGGAGGCCCAGGATCGAATCGATGTCGGACCTGGACTCCATCAGGACGAACGCCTCCTTGGGAACTCCCGCGCCTGCGGCCGCATCCCTCAGGATGTTGAACAGCGAGCGTATAGACTCCAGAGCCTCCCTGCCGCCTTTGAATGCCACGGAGTTGCCTGATTTGAGGCACAGGGACATGATCTGGGGCACCACGTCGGGACGGGACTCGAAGATGACCCCGAGCATCCCTATGGGGCAGCGGATCTGGTACAAGGTCAGCCCGTCGTCCAGGTCCAGAGCGGACATGGTCTCTCCGACCGGGTCCTTCAGGCCGATGACGTCCCTGATCCCAGCGATCATGCCGTCGATCTTGGTGTCGTCTATCTTCACCCTCTTGTACATCGACTTGGAGATCTCGCCGTTGTCGAGCATAGCCTGGGCTGCCGCCATGTCTTTGGAATTGGCTTCCAGGATGGCTTTCCTGTTGGAATCCAAGGCCTTCGCCATGGCTTCCAGGGCGGAATCCTTTGTTTCGGTGGACAGGACGGACATCGCGATGGACGCCTCCTTCGCACCTTTAATCTCTGAGACCACATCGGGCATAAACTGGCGATTGACAAAGACATTAAATAATCTAATCCTATAGGCGCGAACAGGCCGAGGTAGCCAAGCCCGGTATGGCGGCGGTCTCGAAAACCGCTGGAGCAATCCTCGGGAGTTCGAATCTCTCCCTCGGCGCCATTTCTCAATTCATAACGACTCAGACCACGTCTATCTGGCAGGACCTCATCGTGTCCAGGGCGGCCTCGTGGCGCTGTCTGGACGACCCTGCGCATGCGCGGGATATCACGACGAGCCTCATCTCCGGGCAGACGGACCTCAGCATCACGGCGTTGCTCACCACGCAGATGTCGGTGCAGACGCCGACGAAATACACCTCGACGTCCTCCTTGCAGCGGGATGCGATTATCCCGGGGAGGTCCACGCTTCCGAACACGCCCTTCCTGACCGTGACCACCTCGGCGCCGGACTCCTCGAGGGCGCATTCCACGTCCGGGACGAGCTCCCAGCCCTCTGTGCCCTCTATGCAGTGCTCCACGGGGAGCCTGATGCCCTCCTGTGTGGAGAGATAGTCCTCGTCATGGGTGTCCATGGTGACCACGATGAGGCCGAAGCCTCCGTTCGTTATGACGTCCACGACATCCTTCACAGCGGAACGGCAGTCCTCGTTCCCGAGAGGGCCGTAGACGAAGTCGTTCTGCATATCGACCACAACGAGAACCCTGTCGAGCATGTAAGACCTCTCAGAATGAAAAAACGGAGGGACGGCACGCGCTGTGCCGCCTTGGCTCCGGATCAGTTTATGATCTCGTCCAGCTTCTTGCGGATGCCGGACTTCTTCTTGGATTTGGTGCCGCTTCCGGCGGTCTTGTCGAGCTTCACGAGCATCTCGCGCTCCTCCTCGGAGACCTTCTTGGGCACCTCGATGGTGACCCTGACCAGAAGGTCGCCCCTGCTGGAAGAGTTGAGCCTGGGAAGCCCCTTGTTGGAGATCCTGAGCACGGTCCCGACCTGGGTTCCGGGCGGGATGGTGAGCACCGCCTTCTCCCCTTCGAGGGTCTCGACGGTCTCCTCCCCTCCCAGCACGAGCTTGGGATAGGTGGTGACGATGCCGGTCCAGAGGTTCGTGCCGTCGCGGTCGAACTTCTTGTCCTGCTTGACATGGATGACCACGAACAGGTCTCCCGAAGGCCCGCCGTTGTATCCGGCGTTCCCCTCTCCGGAGACCCTGAGCTTCATGCCGTCCTCCATCCCCTTGGGGAGGTTCAGGTCGATATGGGACTCCTTCTCCACCCTTCCGGTTCCGCGGCAGTGGGGGCACTTCTCTGCGGAGCTCTTTCCGGTTCCGCGGCAGTCGGGGCATTCCCTGACCGAGACCATGTTCCCGAACGGGGTCCTGGAGACGCTCTGGACCTGTCCCTGTCCGCCGCAGGTCTTGCAGGTGGTGACCTTCCCGTCCTTCCCTCCGGTCCCTTTGCAGGGATCGCAGAGGACGGTATGGGGCACGTCTATGCTGACCTTCTTGCCGTTGAGCACGTCCTTGAGGGTGACCTCCAGGTCGTACCTGAGGGACTCTCCCTGGGACGCGGAGGAGCGGCCGCTGCTCCTGGAGCGCCTGCCTCCTCCGAAGATGTCCCCGAAGATATCCCCGAATATGTCGCTGATGTCGTCCGCGCGGGTGAAGTTGTCCCAGGTGAAGCCGTCCTGTCCGAACTGCTGCTTCACTCCGTCGAAGCCGTACTGGTCGTACAGGCTCCTTTTCTCCGGGTCCGAGAGAACCTCGTAGGCCTCGGAGATCTCCTTGAACTTGGCTTCGGCCACGTCCTTGGGCTCGGTGGAGACGTCAGGGTGGTACTTCTTCGCCAGGCTCCTGTAGGCCTTCTTGATGGTGTCGGCGTCGGCGTTCTTGTCGACCCCGAGCACCTCGTAGTAGTCTCTCGGCATTTCGGATTCCTCCTTCAGTCGTCGACGATCTTGTAGTCTGCATCGACGTAGTCGCCCTTCGCGGATTCCTGGGAGGCCTGTCCGGTGCTTCCCGCTCCGCCGGCTCCCTTGGGGGGCTCCTGCTGCTGCTTGGACGCCTCGGCGTAGATCCTCTGGCTGACGGGCTCCATGGCCTTCATCAGAGCGTCGATCTTCGCCTTGATGTCGTCGACGCTGTCGGTCTTGTTGGCGGCCTCCAGGTCGCTGACGGCGGCCTCGATGGAAGCCCTCTCCTGCTGGGTGACCTTCTCTCCGAGCTCGTCGAGGGTCTTGCGGACGGTGTAGACGCTGGTCTCGGCCTGGTTGTGGACCTCGACGAGCTCCATCTTCTTCTTGTCCGCGTCGGCGAACTGCTCGGCCTGCTTGACCATGGCGTCGATCTCGTCCTGGCTGAGCTTGTTGGAGGATGCGATGGTGATCTTCTGCTCCTTTCCGGTTCCCTTGTCCTTCGCGGAGACGTTGATGATACCGTTGGCGTCGATGTCGAAGGTGACCTCGATCTGAGGGATTCCGCGGCGTGCCGGGGGTATTCCGTCGAGGATGAATCTTCCGAGGGAGGTGTTGTCAGCCGCCATGGGCCTCTCTCCCTGGACGACGTTGATCTCGACCGAGGGCTGGTTGTCGACCGCGGTGGAGAACACCTGGGATTTCTTGGTGGGGATCGTGGTGTTCCTCTCGATCAGCTTGGTGGAGACTCCTCCGAGAGTCTCGATTCCGAGGGACAGAGGAGTGACGTCCAGCAGAAGGACGTCCTTGACCTCTCCTGCGAGAACGGCTCCCTGGACCGCGGCTCCCATGGAGACGCACTCCATAGGGTCGATTCCGCGCTGGATCTTGGGTCCGACGATGCTCTCGACGAAGTTCTGGACGATAGGCATCCTGGTGGGTCCGCCGACCATGATGATCTTGTCGATCTTGTCGTTGGTCAGGTGGGCGTCGTTGATTGCCTGGACGATGGACTGCTTGCACCTGGAGACGATGGGCTCCACGAGCTCCTCGAGCTTGGCGCGGGTCAGGGTCTGGATCAGGTGCTTGGGGCCGGAAGCGTCCGCGGAGATGTAGGGGAGGTTGATCTCGGTCTGCATCGTGTTGGACAGCTCGATCTTGGCCTTCTCGCAGGCCTCTCTGACCCTCCAGAACGCCATGTTGTCCTTGTAGAGGTCGATTCCGGTCTCCTTCTGGAACTCTCCGATGACGTACTTGGTGATGGCCTCGTCCATATCGGATCCTCCCAGCTGGGTGTCTCCGGAGGTGGACAGGACCTCGAACACTCCATCGCTGAAGTCCATGATGGTGACATCGAGGGTTCCTCCTCCGAGGTCGAACACGAGGATCTTCTGCTCGACGTCGGACTTGTCCAGTCCGTAGGCGAGAGCGGCGGCGGTGGGCTCGTTGATGATACGGACGACGTCCAGCCCTGCGATGGCTCCGGCGTCCTTGGTGGCCTGCCTCTGGTTGTCGTTGAAGTATGCGGGGACGGTGATGACCGCTTTGTCGACGGTGTCGGCGAGGAAGGACTCCGCGTCCCTCTTGATCTTCTGCAGGATGAAAGCGGAGATCTGCTGAGGGGTGTACTCTTTTCCGAGAGCGGTGACCTTCTCGTTGGACCCCATCTTCCTCTTGACGTTCTTGATGGTTCCGTCGGGGTTGCTGACGGCCTGCCTTCTCGCGGGCTCTCCGACGAGGAGCTGTCCGTCCTTAGTGAATGCTACGTATGATGGGAACGACTTCCCGCCGACGCTGGTACCCTCGGCGCTGGGAATCATTGTAGGCCTTCCGCCTTCCATGATAGAGGCGGCCGAGTTGCTTGTTCCAAGATCAATTCCTATTATTCTTGACATTTCTGCTCACCTTTCTTCTTTTAAGCTGTTTTTCTGGTGACCTTGACTTTGCTGTACCTGATCACCTTGCCGTTGAGGGTGTATCCTTTCTGGAACACCTCGGCCACTTTGTCGTCCTCTTCTCCTTCGACCGTGCACAGCGCTTCGTGGTAGTTGGGATCGAAGTCCCCGTCGGCGGGGATCTCCTTGAGGCCGTTAGCCTCGAGGACCTTCATCAGGTTCGTCCTGACCCCTCTGATGCCGGTCACGAAGTCGTTCTCCTCCTTGACGTACCCGAGGGCGCGGTCCAGGTCGTCCACCACTGCGAGTAGGTCCGTGATGATCGAGGAGCATGCGTATTTCTTGAACTCGGCGTTGTCGCGCTCGGTCCTCTTGCGGTAGTTGTCGAAATCGGCCTGGAGTCTCCTGGCCATGTCCAGATACTTCTCCGCCTTGGCTTCGGCCTCCGCCAGGGGGTCGACCTTGGGCTCCTCGACAACCTCTTCGGCCTCGGTCTGAGGCTTCTCTGCCTCTTCGGCCTTGGGGCTGCCATCCTTTTTTCTAGACTTATCAGTCATCGGTCCTGCCTTCTTAGTGGTGTGATAAACGGATAGAGGGGCCAGAGCCCCTCTCGTTATGGGTTTTGACCAGTTCAGTCGTCGTCCATTCCGGACGGCATTCCGTCGCCGGTCTGGAGCTGGTTTCCTCCGCGGGAAGCGATGACGTCGTCGATCCTGAGGATCATGACGGCTGCGTCGGTGGCGGAGTTGATGGCCTGCTTTCCGATCCTGTAGGGCTCGATGACGTTGAGGGCGGCCATGTCCTCGACCTTTCCGGTGTAGGGGTTGAATCCTGCGTAGGTCTTTCCGGCCTTGTGCTGCTTCCTCATCTCGATGACGGTGTCGATGGGGTCCTGTCCTGCGTTCTCGGCGAGGGTCGAGGGGATGACCTCCATGGCGGAAGCGAAAGCCTCGATGGCGATCTGGGCCCTTCCTCCGACGGAAGCGGCGTAGTCGCGGAGCTGCATGGCGATCTCCATGGCGGTGGATCCTCCGCCGGTGACCATCATTCCGTCCTCGATGGCGACCTTGACGACGGACCAGGCGTCGACCAGGGACCTCTCGACCTCGTCTGCGACGTGGTTGGTTCCTCCCCTGACGAGCACGGAGACGGTCTTGGGGTCCTTGACTCCCATGATGAACGTCATCTCCTCGTCCTCGACCTTCTTCAGCTCGACCTTGTCGGCGTATCCGAGGTCGGACGCGTCGAGCTCCATGATCTTGTTGACGATGTTGGCGCCGGTGGACCTTCCGAGCCTCTCCATGTCGGACTTCTTGACACGCCTGCAGGCGTAGATTCCGGCCTTGGCGAAGAAGTGCTGGGCGAGGTCGTCGATTCCCTTCTGGCAGAAGACGACGTTGGCTCCGGAGGCCTTGACCTTCTCGACCATGGACCTGAGCATGTTCTCCTCCTCTGCGACGAAGGCGGCGATCTGGTTGGGGTCGGTGATCTGGATCTTGGCGTCGATCTCGGTCTTCTTGACCTCGAAGGATGCGTCGACCAGAGCGATCTTGGCGTTCTCGACGACCTTGGGCATGGTGGGCTGGACGGGCTCCTTGTCGATGATGAGTCCCTTGACGATGTAGGACTCGTCCATCTTGGCTCCGGCCTTCTTGACGGTCTGGATGTTCTTGAGGTCGACGGTGTAGTTTCCGTTCTCGTCCTTGTCGACGACGGTCTTCACGGCATCGACGACCATGTCTGCGAACTGCTCTTTGGAGCCGCTGACGGATTTGGAGATCATCGCGGTCTGGGCGATGAGCTTGAGGTTCTCCTCGTCATCGATGGTGACCTTCTTGGCGATGTTCTTCAGGACTTCCTGGGCCTTGTCGTTGGCGAGCCTGTATCCGTTGGTGATGATGGTGGGGTGAACGTTAGCATCGATCAGGTCGGTAGCCTTCTTGAGGAGCTCTCCAGCGAGGATGACAGAGGTGGTGGTTCCGTCTCCGACCTCGGCGTCCTGGGTCTTGGCGACCTCCACGAGCATCTTCGCTGCGGGGTGCTGGACATCCATCTCCTTGAGGATGGTGACTCCGTCGTTGGTGATGACGACGTCTCCCATGGAATCGACGAGCATCTTGTCCATTCCCCTGGGTCCGAGGCTGCTCCTGACGGCGTCGGAGATGGCCTTCGCAGCGGTGATGTTGTTGAACTGGGCGTCTTTGCCCCTCTCCCTTTTGGTTCCTTCCCTAAGGATGATAACAGGTGTGTTTCCCATTCCCATTTTTCTTCCTCCAAAGTTCCTAAACTTGGACTATGGGTGGTTAAAGTTTGTTCTTCTATATAAACATGATTGATGGAAACACACCTTGTAAGAAGTTTCAGCGGACGTCCCTGACTATCTTGTGGCCGCCCATCGGACGGTGGTATTTTCCTGTGGAGGAAACCGCGTCTATCCTGTAGACGGCTGTAGGAGGGACTCTAGCCATGTTCATCGGGACGTCCTTCCTCTCCGGGACCAGGACATCCACGATCCTCCTCAGGACCTTGGCCTTCACCTCCTCGTCCAGGACCGCGACCGCGTTCCCTTTGACTATGGCGGACCGATACACCGTGGTGGTGTTGCAGGCGTCCTCCCCGGTTATCTCGAAGCCCCCGTCCTCGACGACGGTGAAGCAGCAGCGGGGGTCGCGGGCGATGGCGTCCACCTTCTCGCCCCTCTTGGAGCCGTGGAAATAGATGGAACCGTCCATGAACACGTAGTTCACCGGAACCCCGTAGGGGAATCCGTCCTCTCCGTTCAGGCAGATGACGCCGTAGACCTTCTCCGCGAGGAAAGCGGATATCTCCTCCGCCGACATGCAGTTGTCTCTCATCTTGGGTTGCATGGGAAAGAATCGCACGCTCGCATGATAACCGATTCCATGGATGGATGGCGACAGAAACGCCCGTTCACTGGAAACGACGGAAATCGTAGCGCCCGTCCCTTATCCTCGCCATGACGGTCGAGGAGATCTCCTCCAGCTCCTCCGCTGGGAACACTCCGGACGTGACCGTTGACGCGCCCACGGTGGACAGCAGGTTGAGGTCGCACCTTGCCGCGCCCATCCTCCTCTGGATCGGAGTGGACTTCACATCCGCGAACTGGATCTTGTCTATCAGGATGTAGTTGAAGACGCAGTCGAAGGCGCCAGTGACCAGCAGGACTATGTTCCCGTCGCATGCGAACCTGCGGGTCCTGTACGCCATGGGGGCCCACAGAGCGCACAGGACCGCCACGACGACCGCAGCCATGTTGAGATACATATGGTACTCGGACGGGACGTATCCGGAAAGGACGAACAGCATCGCGAACGTTGCCGCCAGAACGACGGCTACGGTCATGGCGATCCCGACGAGAGATACGCGGGGCTGGCCCATCTCCTTCCCGGTGCATTCGAACTCCGGAAGCAGCTCATGGAGGAGGGGCAAGGCCACCTTCTTGGACTTCAGAGGGCACAGGAGAGGGGCCCCCTTGCTGTTGGCGGTGCCGACGACCTCCACCTCTAGGACGACCCTGCCCATCAGACGGCAGATCAAGGGCTCCCGTACCTTGACGAAATTGACCTTGGACAGCAAGAACGAGTCCTTCCTGGTGCTGAAGAACCCCGACGACACCGATACGGCGTCCCCCGAGCGGGTGATGCGGTATCCGTAGAGCTTGAAGAAGCTGGAGACGGCAGGAAGGAAGAACTCCACCACGAACAGGATCGTCGACACGAGGGAGATGCTGCTGCCGTAGACGAAAGAGTACACGGAATAGACCAGCATCAGGATACCGAACGCGAACTGGGTCGTGGGCATGCTGAAGAACGAGTGGAGGAATATGTCCAGCACGCTGACGTCCACCAGGGACACCGCCTCCTCGACAGGCTCGATTTCGTCCTCCGCGACGGATGGGGCGTCGAATATGCGGGAGTCCATCTCCTTGCGCAGCTTCTCGGCCTCGTCCGCCTTCAGCACGATGTACGCCTCGGCGGAGCCCACGTTTACGCTGGAGTTCAGGTTGAAGGACAGCTTCGTCGCTCCGAGGAGGCGGCAGATGACGTCCCTCTCCACGTTGACGGAAGCCAGTCTGTCGTACTGGATGCGAGTCTCGGAACGGAATATGGTGGTCTTCTCGACGACGATCTCGTCCTTCAGGAAGTAGAACTTGGTCTTCTTCCAGATTATCACGTTCACGACCAGGGCGACGGCGAACATCGCGGCGAAGATCCCCAGGTAGATCTCCCCCTGCTGGAATCCGCCGGAGGTCGCGAAGACCAGGATTCCGAAAGCCATCGCCACCACCGTCGTGAGGGTGTTGGAGGCCACCACGGACCAGTGGTTGCGGAGGAAGGGCTCGTCGTTCATTCCCTCGCCCTCAGCATCGCCACGATCTTGTCGTTGAGGTTGGACGCGATGTACTCCGCGATCTCCTCGTCGAGGAACTGGAGGGTCGCGACGCCTCCGGCCGTGGTGATGGTCACGTCGGCGAGGCCGTACTTCCTGAGGATGGGCCCTTTGCTGACATTCACCTGGTGGATCCTCTCCACTGGGACGAGGGTGTGAGAATGGAAGATGACCCCTCTGCGGACCTCGATGCAGTCCTCGTCCATGCGGTAGCGGTAATGCTTGTAGAAGATCGAGGGGCTGATCAGCTCGTAAGCCGCTATCAGCACGACAACGACAACGGCCAGAGGCAGGACCCATGGGAATGCCGCGACGGCGTCCGACACATAGAGCCCGAACGCCGCGAACGCCACAGCGACGGCTATGGTGATGGCGCCGCTCAGGTACATCGCCTTCTTCGAGACAGGATTCAGCATCCTGAACTCCGAGATGTCGGAGTCTATCGTGGTCTCGTCTTCCATGCGCGCTACTGCTGGTACCTGGTTATAATGATTTTCTACGAATGTCGGAATTCGCTGAAGGTTCGATTCCCTCAGAGCGCTTCGATGACGTCGGACCAGGACTTGAGCTCCTTGAAGGTGGGGAAATCCTCCCTGTCCGTCGCCATGAAGACGCTGTCGCAGTACTTCGAGATCATGATGAGGGACTCCCCCTTCTCGGGGTCGATCAGGCCCTTGTCTATCCCTTTCTGGATGAACGGGTCCAGCGGACCGACGATCCTGTCCTCGCCCAGGATGACCTTCAGCTTGCGCTCCATCCTGCACCTGTACTGGGAAGCCGACAAGTAAGCCTTGCATGTATCGAAGTGCACTTCGTCCATGGATGAACCATCCAATATCGATTATTTCAATATAACGTCCAATAAAACAAGGTATACGTGGGTCATATCACATTCGACTCCAACTGCAAAGATTCTTTATTCCATACTCAATAGTTCTTTCATGACCAACGATTCGGAGAGATTCCTTGGGTCAATCAGGAACTGCAAAGCGGCAACTATCATAGCGATAGCCGTTGTCACGCTGGTGCTGCTTCTGACCCCTTCCTTCTCCGAGGAGTCGGATGCCGCTTCATCCGGAACCTGCGGAGACAATCTTACTTGGAGCTTGAACTACTACGGAACTCTGACCATCTCTGGCAGCGGAGAGATGTACGACTACAAACAGGGCGAAGCCCCCTGGTATTCCGTTAGCGATTCCATAAAAACCCTGACTGTTAACGGAGCAAAGAACATAGGAAACCAGGCATTCTTCAAGTGCACCAGCCTGACGGAAGCCAGGCTCGGAGATGTGACATCCATAGGCACGAAAGCGTTCGCCTACTGCAACAGCCTGAAGAATGTCGATTTTGACGACTCGCTGGTCTCCATAGGTGCCTATGCGTTCTACAGATGCTCCAATCTGAACACGATAGATCTGGAAGGGCCTGCCAAGACATTGAGATCGATAGGCTCGTACGCGTTCTACCAATGCCTTAAGCTCTCAGAGATCAGCATCCCCTCTTACGTCAATACCATCGGAAACGGTGCGTTTAGCCTGACCTTCGCAGACCCTTACGGCAATACCATTGAGACCGAACCGGACCTACTCCGCGGATACAAGTACGGAAATGTCGACGGGGTCCTGGTCCGCCAGCCTAACGTCGAGGTGGGAACGATATTCCAGTCGGATGGACTGACCTACAAGGTCACCTCATCCATTCCGGCGGAAGCCGCCCTGACCGGCTATACCGGCGTCCTGAAGAAGCTGACCGTGCCTCAGAAGAGAACCTTAGGCGCATACAGCTTCAACATCACCGAGATCGAGAAGAACGCGTTCAAGGGATGCAAGACCCTCAGAGAAGTGAACGTAGGGAACGTGGAAAAGGTAGGGGCGTATGCGTTCTACGGGTGCACAGCGCTCGGAACCGTCAATCTAGGCTCTGCGACATCGATAGGAACCAAAGCGTTCGCGCTCTGCTACGCCCTCTGCACCGTGAACTTCGGAGACTCCCTGAAGACTGTCGGAAACTACGCTTTCTTCAAAGACTACGCCCTGAGCAAGATCTCTCTGCCGAATACCGTGACGACCGTTGGGACTTATGCGTTCTACAAGTGCTATGCGATGGAGAGCGCCAGCCTAGGGAGCTCGCTCAAGAACATTCGGTCGTACGCGTTCGCATACTGCGAGAACCTCGAGAGCATCAAGTTCCCAGATTCCCTGAGTACGGTGGATTCCAAGGCATTCCTCGGCCTGAAGCTCAAGGATTACAACGGAAAGACGGTGGCATCTTCCGCGGACGCCCTTCGCGGAAAGGACTTCACCGGTTCCCAAGGCGTCCTGAGCACGGACAAATTCACAGTCAGAATCGTCGCGAGCCCGTCTGATTTCGGACAGGTCAGCATGGACTCGCTCACCGTCAAGTACGGGACCAGCATAACCATTGCCGACAACAAGCTGACCGTCGGCAGCACCAACATCTATGCCACGGCAGCGACGACCTACGACGGAAGCGTATGCTACTTCGATAGCATGAAGGTCACCACCGGAAACAGCAGCAAGGTTCTCAAGGACACGGTAATCACCGCCTATTTCGGCAAGGATGTGACCGTAGACTTCAAAGTCGCATCGAGCTGCTCGGGGAGAGGAACCGTTTCTGCGAACGACTCGTTCATAGTCGCAGCCGGAACCCCTGTCATGATCGCCGGCAACACCATCATCCTGGGAGATTACGGATCTAACACCGCTACTCCTGCAGCCGAGACCGCTCAGTACGTCTTCACCTTCGTGAAGTGGACGGGCGCCGATGACAACAAGACTGCTGTCCCCTCCACCATCACTGAGAACACCACCCTGTGGGCGCACTTCACCAAGACCTCTATCCCCTACTCTGTCGTAATCAAATACATGTGCGACGGAGCTCCCATCCTCAAGGACGGAGCCGACATCAGGGTCAACTCTCAGGGGGAGTGGGTACAGACCTACTCCTACAACTACCTCGATAACTCCAAGTTCGATGAGACCATGGCCGCCAAGTACTCCCTCCTCAAGGGATACGTCGAGCAGCCCAGCAACCCCACGAACCAGGGAGAGACCATCACCACCACCATCAACAGCAACCTGACCGTCTTCGTGTTCGAGTTCTCCAAGAAGGGTTCTTATATCCAGTTCCA